>JACKZZ010017863.1_pt1 | contig 17123 bp, 6 predicted proteins | sample 8027871 | NCBI WGS metagenome assembly JACKZZ01 (sample SAMN15724774, study PRJNA655200) | protist metagenome | isolation source: fluorescence activated cell sorting (FACS) single amplified genomes of... | place: USA: West Boothbay Harbor, Gulf of Maine | collected 2000-07-19
AGGATGATCAGATCCCAAAGATTTCAATATAATATCAAAAGCATTCTTATAATACTCGAGTGCTGTATCGAAGTCTCTTTTGTAATTATATACAATCCCAATACCGATGTAAGAATCTCCCACATCAGGATGCTCAGATCCCAAAGATTTCATTCTGATATCTAAAGCAAGGTTATGAAACATGATAGCCTTACTATATTCTCCTTTGCTGCAATATAAGTTCCCTACACCATTAAAAGTATCGCCTACATCAGGGTGTTCAGTACCACCCTTAGTTTTTCTTGCAATTTCCAAATGCTTGTTAAAAAACTTAAGAGCTTTATCAAAGTCTCCTTTTTTATTATACACCTTCCCTATACCATTGTAAGAGATGCCAAGATCGAAACCTAGTTTTGTTGGAGGGTCAGCGCAAGTATAGCAGAGGTCGTATTCGCATTGGCTACAGTGGTAATTGACGTGACCATTTTCATGGAGATTATTAATTCTGCACTCATTACATCTTGCAATACCCGTGCTATACGTAGATGGTATGGCACCAACTGCTATTTCCATCATGGTGTGCCCCGAAGAGCATTTGGGTACTACACTTTCTATTGATGTTAGGGTGCCTAAATATTTTTCTACTTGAGTATAAATAAATTGCCCTACTGCTAAATTACCCATTTTATATAATACTTGTGCGTCATCATTTGCCATAGTCTTATCAAATGAAGATATATTATTATTATTATTATTATTATTTTCAGTTATACATTGAAATCTTCTAAATCTACTTTTAATATCTTTAGAGTTCTGATTTATTAAAAATGTACAATCAGTAATACATTCATTTGTTTGATTATTTTTTTTATAACACAATGCACGATTACTTATACATTTTAATATTGTTTCATTTTTTGTTAAATCACCCCATTTACATGCTTCTGTATAACTATTTATAGCTTTATTGTAATCATTTTTATTATAAAATTTATCACCTTTAGTTTTATAATTTGCTACATTTTCATCATTCCACCCTTCTCTTTTTGGTAATTGTGAGGATACTGTAGATCCAACGCAATTATCACAATAATCAGCATCACATCCATTTTGTCTACAATTCCATCTTTTCTGAATTCTACTTCCATTTTGACCAAGACATTTAGCTCCACATGAATCACATACCCATGCTCCTTTATCATTATGGACCATATTATGATTATTTTTACATTTTGGAATATTTGATGTCAGCTTTTGAGAAGTTACAGTTTTAGCATGCTCAGAGTCCAAATATTTCAATTTAATATTCAACGCCTTATAATGGAATTCTAATGCTTTATCATAATGTCCTTGATTATCATTTGCTGATCCAAGCTCTTGATAGAAATTCGCAGTAGGGATATCATTCTGTTCTCCTCCTTGTTTTTGAAGGATCGCATAATATTTGACAAATTCAACTAATCCCTCTTTATATTTTCCATTTTTTTCTAAATTTCTTGCATTTTGTAAAATTTCTTTCATTTCATTATCAGAAACTACAGTATCTTGTTCATTAATTTTCTGTTGTATTTCAGTAAGTTGTTTCTTATCAATCCCACTATCACCAAATAACTTTAATATTGCATTCAATTGTTCTTTCATTTCTGCAACATTAGCATTTGTATCATTGGTACTATTCTTGATTATTTCAGTATCATTACTGAATTGTTCTTTCATTTCTATAACAGTAGCATTTGTATCATCGGTACTATTCTTGATTATTGCAGTATCTTTACTGATTTCAGTAACAGTAGCATTTGTATCATTTGTTACTACACTTATATCATCAACTGTTGCAGCAATATTTGCAAGCATTGTTGTCATAGATACATTGAGCATAGGTAGCAAATAATGTATAGCACTAATAGTTTTGGTTAATTTAGCACCAAATTTAACCGGTCGAATCCATTTACACCACCTTGGATGTGCTTCTATTCTGTCAATAGTTTTCACTAAATAATCAAGCTTTGTTTTGACGTTATTTAAAATTGACATCACATTGGTATTCGTGGACACATTTGTAGATAATACAGCTTGTTCGATTAGGGGTGACAATACATTAAATACATCTTCTTGTGCATTTTCCTTCACACTTGGAAAATCTTGTACAGTATCCCATCTATCCTTGACATTGCCCAGCAATCCTACCATCTCAATTACACTCACCATCTCAAGTGCCATCTTCAACTCTTGTTTTGATAATTGAAAATTACAAAAGTTATATAACACAGCTGTCAAAAAGATGTCACAGATTGATACCTATCTGTTACAATATTACTAATATAATGCAGGTTATGTATTCAAGTATAACAAATATTTCCCCGATAGAAACCAAACCGATGCAAACACACTTGTTATCTTGTTTTGTCACACTTTGTTGTTTATCAAACAGCAACGAGCAACATTCTTTTGAGGGTCCACATAAAGGGGTCCACAAACCCAAAGTTCCCCGCGGCTCCCAGTGGTGAAAGGTGATTTTGCCACCACAAGAAGGAGTTCATAAGTCAGTTCAGAGTATAGTTGAATTTAGACTTCCTTGGTTGTAGATAGAAGCTTTACAACCTTGAGAAGATCAGGTTCATTTCTAAAATCTTCAGATTTAGCTCATCTTCAGGAATGTCGTTCTTTGATTCATTTGAAAAAGTGCCAACCTCTACAACAGAAAGTAATTCATCATTTTTTAAATGCCAGACTGATGATATCGCAGTGAATGAAGAAGAAGGAAGTACTCCCACTCGTACATGATCTTCATGGAGATGAAGATAAATTAGTCAAACCAAATAATATATAACTTAATTTAATTCCTTTAATAAATTTACAGTATACTACATAAAATTTACTAAAACCTATGTTTGTGCTTGAGGTTCTGTTGCTGCTTCTGCTTCTGTTGATGGAGGTGCTGCTGATGATTGCGTGGCAACATGATCCATAGTAGCATTGAGATCCTCTTTTCTGATCATAGAACTAGGACATTTCTCTACAATCCCACCATTAGAAGTGAAGACAATCTTCATAGTAGCATTACTACCATTGCTATTGTCAATACCTTCAATTCTAGCTTGTACCCAATTATTTTCCCATTTAATTTGAACGTTTTCACCAATATTGTATTGTGTTTTTCTTAAGTATTGTAAATGTGCTCTGTCAATATAACCATTAGTTGCTGGGAAATGTATTTGGTAACTTCCATCATCCATATTACAATTCAATACTAACACATTGTACCATTTTGAATCCCAATATGCTTGAATATACTCATCTTTTAAATATGGGCCAGCAGATGCTGATGATGTTGATGCAGATGAAGCTCCACCAGCAGCCATGGCAGCAGCTTGTCCATCAACAGGTAACGCAGCTCCAGCAGCACCAGCAGCACCAGCAGCACCAGCAGCACCAGCAGCTTGTTGCTGCTTAAATAGAATAATTTGTTGTCTATACCAAGTCACAATATCTTCAGGTTTGTATTGTGTAGGAATAATACCTCTAGCAACAGCAGCTTCACTTGCAACTTTATATTCAATTTTAACTTGTTTTTTTGTTAATTTAGGAAAGCCGTTAGCATCTAATTTGACAGGTGTTGGTTGTTTTTTAGGTCCAGAATTTGAACTTGAACCAACACCAATACTAGCACCAACAGCCATATTATTCCTTTTAACACCATATAATTGTTCATCTTGCTTTTTTCTTAGTTCTGTTGCTTTAACAGCTGGATGATTTTTACCTAAAACAGCAATATCTGTTTCATCAGATACTTGTTGACATAATGATGTACAATAACAATATACAGCTTGATTACATTTTGTAAAACCAACTTTTTGTAATAAATGTGGTGGTTGTTCTGGTACTATATTCAATTGTCCATCCCAATCAGCACAATCTTCACAGAATGCTAATGGACAACCTAAACATCTTAACAATAAATTACCAGCTTCAGCTGTATTTTTTTTACAACCATAACATTTATGATGAGAACAATAATATGTTAAACCAACAAAATAACCAACAGTGCCTTCTGGTAAGTCATCACCTCCAGATTTCATACATTTTCTATATTCAGTAATATTTTTAAAACCAACACATTGAATATGATATGACATAGGACAATTACCACATTGTATTAAATCACCACCACCAAAACCACATGCTTGACAGTGTTTCATATTATGATATACAATACCACTTCGTGATTTTCTACTTGAATTAATATCTTTAATTAAATTTGCTTTTTTTTTAGCAGCTAGTTCTTTTTCTTCTTTTTTTTGTTGTTCAATTTCAAGTGAATGTAAACGTGATGCTGATGATGAATTTTTGTATGCTTCATTTTCATATACACTAGGTTCACCATCATTTAAATCATACATATTATCTTTCAATACTTTAATTTTACCTACACCAACACCACCATCTATTTCAACTAATCTTGATTTATTATCTCTTTTACCAGTCATTAATACTTGTTTTTCTTCCCATTCATTACGAATATCACGCAATGATTTTCCTTTATATACATCACTAAAATTAAAACTTTCCCCATTGAATTCATTTGTTTTTTGTGCATCTGATGTTGTTAATGAAAACATTTGATCATTATCTAAATCTTCATCATCTACATCATCTTCAATGTCAAGTAATGGTGTTTGATCTATTGATGAACCTTGTACTTGTACTTGTGCATGTGCTTGTGTAGATTGGCCAGGTATAAGACGAGTACGCTCAATAACTGTATCAATTGATTTATTTGACATACTGTCACCTTCATCATCATTCAATGCTATTGTTTGACCACCGGATGATTTAAACATTTTTTTCATTGTAAATTTTAATGCGCGTATCATTTCAGATGCTTGAACTTCATCATCATCATCACCATCTCCATTTTTATTTGCACCTTTAAAAATATCTTCACTACCTTTGGACACCATTTCGTCTAGTAATAATTTTCTTGATGCTCTTGCAACAATCCTTTCTTCAACAGTACCAGCACTAACCATACGATATATAGTAACAGGATTTTTTTGTCCTATACGATGTACACGTCCCATTGCTTGTAAATCACATTGTGGATTCCAATCACTATCATATAATATACATGTATCTGCTGTTTGTAAATTTACACCTAAACCACCAGCACGAGTTGATAATAAAAATAAAAATAATGTACTTTGTGGTGCATTAAATCTGCCAATATTGATCATTCTTTGTATTCTATTTGTACTGCCATCTAATCTAACAAATGAATAACCTCTCATAGAAATAAAATCTTCTATTAAATCTAACATTTTTGTAAATTGGCTGAATATAACACATCGATGTCCTTCACGCTTTAATGTCATTAATAATCTATCTAACATTTTTAATTTTCCTGAGCTATTTGCTAAATCACCTGCTGTTGATAATACTGTATCTGATTCTACACCAGGCATTAAATATGGATGGTTAGATATTTTACGTAATTGCATCATTAAATTTGATAATTTATTTGCTGATGGACCTGCACCACCTTTAGTTTTACCATTACCACCAGTAGTATTAGCATTTGATGATGTACCTGTACCTGCAGCATCAGCATCAGCATTAGCATTATCTGTAAATTGTGTACTTACTAAACTTTGTGCATTCATAATAAGTACCCTTTTATACCAGAAATTTTGTTGTTTTGATAATGGACACATTAAACGCAGTTCCCTTTTCGGGGGTAAGTTTAATGATACATCAGATTTTTTTCTTCTTAATACTAATAATTTCATTAAATTATATACAGCATCTATTAAAACAACATTAGTATTTGACATATCATTAGCATCAAATGCTTCATCAAATAAATTACTTTGTGAAAAAACATCAGGTTGCATACAATTCAATAATGACCAACATTCTTTTAAATTATTTTGTATAGGTGTACCTGTTAAAAATATACACATTTCACGTGTTATACGTCTACATGCTGTACTTACTTGTGTTTCATCATTTTTTACTTTATGTGCTTCATCTAATATTAACATTCTATATCTCATACTTAATATACCAGTATTTTTACCTTCAGATACAACCATCTCATATGTAGTAACAACAACATCAACTTCACCATTTGGTATACCACTTGATATTAAATTTCTTAAACGTTGTTTTTCTGATGCTTCTGTTGAATGATAACGTATCACTTTTAAGCTAGGACAAAATTTTTTAAATTCTGATATCCAATTTGATAATACAGACATAGGTACAACCACTAAATGTGCACCTTTTAAGTTATAATTCATTTTTAAAGTACCTAAAAATGCTATAGTTTGTATAGTTTTACCTAAACCCATTTCATCAGCTAAAACACATGACATACCATGATGGTACATATTTAACATATAATTAACACCTACAATTTGATAATCACGCATTTTAACAATTTTTTTATCTATACATGTAGGAGTATTATTTGGTTCACTAAATTGTATTGGTGGTGATTTTGTTAATGATATTGATGCTTTTTTTATTGCATTATAATGTCTTGTATCTTCCATTAATTTTTTAATTTTATTTGCTTTTTCTTTTATCAAATCATCTTCAGATTGTAAATCACGTTTTTGTTGTGGGGTCAATGATAATAATTGTCCTGTTGATGTTTGCCCTAAATCTAAATTTTCTATTGTATTAATAGGCTTTTTAAAATTACCATTTTGATATAAATTAATTTCATCTGTATATTGTTTTGCTTTTTTAACATATGCAGGTGTAACAAATAACTTAAATATATCATTATTACATGTATTTGTATTAGGATTATTAATAGTACTACAACAATATATTGCACGTTTAATATCTTGTGCTTCACAATCTTCTTTTAACATATTTCTATGTGCTACAACTATAGGATCGCGATTATCAACATATGGTTTTAATGCTCTTTTTGCAGCAGATTCAGCTAATCTTATTTTTTTAGCTTCTTCATCTTCAGCATTAACTACTTTACCATATGTATTTATATAATCACCTTTTTTAAGTACTGGTTTCGGTTCACTTACAACAGATAATTTACCATCTGAACCAGTTTGCATTTCACCACCATTAAATACACTTATAAATCCATCTTCAATTGTATAATTATTTTCCTTTAATACAGCATGACCATCTACTAACACATAACGAGAATTACGCTGACGTTTTGAACCCTCTACAGGTGCATCGAAAAGACCAGCTTTTTTAGCTACATTTTCAACTGGTGAATCTGCTTTTTTTCGCTTGATTGAGGACGAGACCAAACCTGAGGAATCCAAGCCTGATTCAGCTATCTCCATTTCCGTTGACATTCTTACTTCCTAAATTGTATTTGATATTAAATAGTAGTCTATTTTTGAGGATCAACAACGAATTTAAAGTTAAATTGAACACAGCAAAGCAACAAATATCTTTATCGCGATTTGCAAACCAGTGGTGGGAACTTTGGTAAACAACATTATATTTGTCGTAAAGTCCAAAGGTTTTCTTTTTTCTTTAGTTGAATTTGTAAATGCATAAAACTTTGTCGTCGTATAAAACAATAATAATATTTCATGAATAAATGAAGAATCAATCATAATATTCATCTATGCAAGCATTTCATTTAAAAAGCATAAAAATGGAAATATTCAAAAAGAGAACAGCTTTGATAGTCGGGTTGATAGTGTTCTTTGCATTTTTTACATTAACACATTTAGCATCATTTTATATTTTGGAAGAGTCTGCGTTATCTACACTAGCTGATATGCGTAGAGGCTATCATGAAATGCAATCCAAAGTGGAGATTGATTCTACCAATGGCGTAACATCATATGATACAGTTAAAACCACAACTAATAATAATCATAATAAAAATAAGAAAAGGAACAAGAACGAGAACGAGAAACAACGTATTGCTTATGCAATAACAATTACAAAAGATGGTAACTTTGGTGATGGTGCTGCTGTTCTTGCATACTCCATTATCAAACAAAGTCAACAAAAAAAGTCACAAACGCAATCACCAATACAAACGCAAACGCAAACGCAAACATTATTGAGAAGCAGTGGTAGTAGAAGTGATAGTGGTAGCGAGTACGAGTACGAGTATGATATCTCATTCATAGCATTTGTTCATCCACTAGTAAAACGTCGGGATATTTTAACAAGACTAGGTTATCATGTAATAGAAGTACCATTACCTATTAACATTACAGCAATTCATGGTACATTCTTAAAGGAACATATCAATAATAATGGTTGTTGTGGTGCATCTGAGTTGATCAAATTGGCTTCTTATCGTCTCTTACAATATGACCGTGTGATTCATATGGATGCTGATACATTCATTAATAATCCAATAGATGAATTGTTTGTAAAAGAAAAGAAACATGAACAGCAACATGAACAGCAACATAAACAAGGGCAAGAACAAGAAGTAGTAAAAAAAGTAAAGACGATAAGTAATACTTACGATAAATCGTTATTGTATACAACAGATCCCAATATGGCCTCACATAAAGGAATTGATAAAATGCCTGCACAAGGTGGATTTCTAGTAATGAAACCATCAGAAATTGATTATCGACAACTGATATCAACAATTATGACAACTGAATTTAACCAAGGTGGAGCATGGAACAGAAGTAAAATTGGTTGGTTTTGGGGAGGAATGACTGTACAAGGGATATTGCCTTATTATTACAATAGGGTGTCACTAATCAATCCTAACCCCAACCCAGACATTAATTCTGACACTAACACAAATGCAAATGTTAATACTAATACCAAAAAAGAAGTGAAAGTAGAAGCAAGTTCAGGATCAGGAGTAGGAGTAGGAGCAGGAGAAGGAATTGGACCAAGATCTGGTATGTTAGATAGATGTATTTATAATACAATGGCTGATTCAAAAGAATGTTTAAAAAAAAATATTAATGAAATTAAGACGGCACATTTTACTATTTGTCAAAAACCATGGACCTGCTATAAATGGGGTGGAATAAATCCAGCAAACCCAAACCCAAACTCTGTCTCTAATTCTAACTCTAGTGGGAATAAAGAATGTGTCATGCCAAATTGTAATCCATTATGTAAAGATTTGTTGCAACAATGGTTTGTACTTCGTAAAGAGGCGGAAGAGTTTTATGGTATTCCGGTTGTTGATGATGCTTGTAATGGCAATGGTAATGGAAGAGGTAATAAGTACATACCTATGGCTTTGGATAATGCAAAGTTACCAGAGAAAGATGGAAGTGGCGGTCATAGTTTTGGTAAGTTTCGTATTATGCCTATTGCTGATGATTCTCCAGAAATAATTAAGCCACCCAAACCAGAATCAGGTTATCGAGACGATACTGAGGAATGGGACAACTTTGTGGGAGGTCACAAACCAAAGCCTAAAGGGACACAAAAGTTGAAAGGGAAATCGAAAGGGAAACCGAAACCTAAGTCAAAAGGAAACAAGTAGGAGTACCGTTTTAATCCCTTCCCTGTTTAAGTGTAGTAAGTGTATGAAAATTATAAGTAATGTAAGTAATGTAAGCAGAGTTGTAGAAGTAGTAGTTTCTTTGTTTTTGTTATTGTTATTGTTATTGCTATTGCTATCGCTATTGCTATTGCTATTGTTATTGTTATTGTTGATGTTATTGTTGTTCATTAGTTTTTAATTTATTTGACATTATAATTTATACTTACTTTGCAATTCAGTCATCATTTGCATACCACGGAATTCTGTTACAATTTCTCTTATACCAGGTACACGACAACCTTTAGCTAATAACACACTTATATTTTGTCTAACAGGCATTTCTGTATTAGTAGCCATAGCACAGATTAATTTTTCAATACCAATATTATTCCGATTAGAATATAATATTAAACATGCATCATTATTATCAGCATAAGGCATTAAACATCTTGCTGCATTACCTATTAATACACTTGATGCTTTAATAGATGGTACTAATGTTACAGAACTTGGGGTAATTTTACCTAATTCGCGTCGAGGTTCTGGAAAAATGTTTAATATAGTTTGAATAATAGATTCCTGCAACCCGGATTTCATTGCTTCAGATGATGGTTTTGTAAGTGCAGCTAATATACGAATCAAATGGCTAAGTAATTCTGTTTCCCTTGCGCTCATACCTGTACCTGTTGTACTTGTTTTTGTTTTTGTGCCTACTAATGCACGTAATGAACAGCATAAAGCTTGATATTCTTTGATTTCATAAAGTTTTTCTTGTACTGATGGTAATGGTGCTATTCTACTCAATAAACCAACTTGACGACATAACAGCAACCAATCATCACTGCTATATTGACTACAAACATCAGTACTTGCACCAGAACCAGTACCACTAGTACTAGCAGCTTTGGCTAAAGTTTGGAACCCAATTGAAGCAATGTCATATCCACCATGCTCAAAAACTGATTTTCTAACATCACCATTTCTATCAATGCATGCATTCATTAATGTTGCTAATGCTGTTGTCGATAGTTCTGGTATGGCACGTGATGCATGAATAATAATTTCAACGCAAATTTGTGATTGTGATTCATCTTCTTTGGTAGTTTTTCCTTTACTCTTACCTTTGTTAGTAGTAGCAGCAGCAGCAGCAGCAGTAACAGCAACAGAAGGAGAATGAGAAGCTCTTTTCCAAGGTATTTCACCAGCAAAATATTCTCTAAAATGTTCAATTTGTGAACAACCTAACAAACTCTCCAAAACAGTTTGACATGTTTCTAATTTGGTTTGTTGCCCACTTCTTCCTTTTCTTTCTAATCTTTCCATAATAGCATCAAAATTCCCTAAATTTTTATTATTACTACTTACACCATCACCATCACCATCACCCTCTTTTGCCATTTCTTCTATCATACTTTCAATATCAGACATAACAGTATTAGTAACAGTATATTGCAATGAATTTGCCATTGATGTTACTATTAAAGCTCCAGTTTCTGGCGTAGATTTTTCTAATGTTATTTTACCATTTTTACTAAATGTAACACATTTGACTAAATTTGCCATTGTTTCTATAAGTCCTTGTATCATTGCTTTATTACTTGCACTTGCACTTGCATTTGCATTTGCATTTGCTCCTGTTTCTTTGGCTGAAGTATTTAAATTTAAACTATTTGTGACAATTTCACCAACACTGTTAGATGCAATTTTTAATAATACTATATCATTAAATATCCATTCACGAGTTTTAGAGCATGTATCATCATTACAGCAAACATAAAATAACCGTAATGATGAATAAATTAATGAAGGATATTCAATTTTATTTAATATTTTATCACGAATTAGCGATAAGAATAATGTTGAATTCTCTGGTAATAAAAGTAACTTTGATGCTCTTTCGCCTTCTAGTGCTGTAGCTAATAAATGAAATAATGTGCCTAATATTAAAGGTTTTCCTGATATATCACTATCATTACTATCACCATCACCATCAGTAGCAGTGCTAGCAGCAACAGCAGGTAATAACACCTGAGTCACTTTCACACACCGTGCAAGTAAACCCTTAGTTCTCATATAGACTTTCAACATTTGATTATTTTCTAATCGTATCATAATATCTCGTAACAAATCAACTGTAATCTTGTCATCGCCACTAGAGGATACAGGCTTTATGTCAATATCAGTTAATGATGAAGAAGAAGTTGGCGACACTTCAAGATCACCCAATACACCCCACAACTGGTCAACTGCCTCAAAATCAGTCATATTATTTTTTTTTACTTTAAGACTGTTAGTTTTTTTCATTAATTGCGGTGTAGGATCACTCAGACTAATACTTTCCACTTTAGTAGCAGTAGCAGCAGTAGTATCAGTAGTATCAGTAGTATCAGTAGTAGTAGTAGCTGCTGTTGCCTTTTTTGAGGCTTCAACATTTAACACATTTAATACATCATACAATTTATCTTCATCTGCTTTTTCTTTGGCAAGTACTTGAAATTCATGTAATTGTGTTGCAATGTCAATTACTTCTTTTGATTCCGAATTTTCACCATATTGATTTTTAGCAGCTTTAAGTGCATCTTTAGAGAATTGTATTGCTTGAGTTATGTCACCTAATTCAGATAATACATAACTTTTTCTACTTAATGCTTTAGGATGTTCATAATCTAAATATATTGTACGATTTAAAAATTCTATTGCATCATTATATTCTAATTTTTTTATATATATTTGTGCTATATTTGTCAAAGTTTTGACATCATAGGGTTGCAACTTTAATGACTCCATATATAGATCTAATGCTAAATCATATTCTTTTCTTTTGAAACGTTTATTTCCTTTATCACGTAATATAAATGCATTTTCTTTTTTTTCTTCTATTGATTTTGTACGCTTTTCTTGGTCAGCGATAAAGTTATTACAAAACTCTGAATTATTTTTTTCAAATTCTGCATTTTTTTTTTCTTCTTCAGCATCGTCTAAAATTTTTTGTTCTTCTAATGTTGCACTATCTGTTGGTACCCAATCATTCCAACGTGAATAATCAGCAGTATATCTATTTTTAATACGTTCTTTTTCTGTTATTTCATCACCAACTTCTATAACAACACTACCATCAGCATTTTTCACTTTTCTATTGCCACAATATTCAGCACCAGACCACCATCTTTCTTTTTCTTCAGCTTTACGTTTGATACGAAGTTCTTCAGCTTTACGTTTACTTTCAGCAACACGTTGTTCTTTTGCAGCTTTTTTTGCAGCTTCCTCTTCAGGAGTGTCAATGCCATCAACTTTGACATCCTCTGGTGCTATCTCTCCATTTGCCATTGCCTTCACAGCAGCTTCAATATCGGTAGCTTTCCGAAGAAACTCATCAATGTCGTTGTTTTTCACTCCTGTACGCCTCTCAAGGTCAAGTAAGTCCATAGGGTTTTGCATTGTTCGAAAGGTTTCCTTAACAGCTGCTCTTTATCCTTAATTACTGTCTAATTTTTACGTTTTATTTTCCAAAATTTATGAATTTGGAAAAATCTATTGCAATTATTTACGTTTCTAGATACAACAAGTGTTTTACTTTCTCCAGTCCTTCTCTTCAGTAGTTCTAGATGAAATTGGGGTCGAGATCCCCATTTCGAAATTCGAAATCAAGGTTCTTTATAGAACCTAATCCTTTTATTTTGTTTTTTGTCAAAAGGCAACATCTCTTATTTGAAGTGGTTAAAATTTGGAAGCGTTTTGACTGCATAGTGGTGCTGAATTTGGATCTACATCTAGCTAGATTTTTTGGAATCTAAAAGTGGTGACAAAAGTTGTATTCATAGTGATGTCAAAGAGGGTAGCAATAATAGGTGCTGGTGCTGCAGGATTAGCAAGTGCTTCTTCGCTGTTGAATGCTGGTAGAGGTTTATTTTCGATCAAAATCTTTGAATCAAGTGATTGTGTTGGTGGCATTTGGAAATATAGATATAAGGAATCCCCAAACAGTGAAATCAGTAGCGTAATGTACAGTGGTTTAGTGACAAATCTTCCAATTGAAATCATGCAAATAGATGCAGATCATCCATTTGAATCTAAAGTGTTGTCACAGAGTTCTAATTCTGGGTCATCTCGGATTCATTCTCCTTCGTTTGCGACACACGAGGAAGTTCAAAATTATTTAGAAAAATATTTTGATGATAATAAATTAAGGCAATATACCAAATTCAATACTAAAGTCACTAGGGTTGCTCCAGTGCAAATGTCAGTATCGGCAGCAACAACCAACAAAGGTGAAGATGAAGATGAAAATGAAAATCAAACGCGATGGCTTGTATCTAGTGGAACCGATAGTAGTACAGAGGAAGAAGAAGAGGAATTCGACTGTGTTCTCGTATGCAATGGGCACTATTCTAAGCCTGCTTTACCAAAAGTTCAAGGATTAAAGTCATTTAGTGGATTAGTCATGCATTCTGCACAATATGACTCTCATATGGCTTCAACTCATGATGAAGGTAGCTTGTTCCATAAGCAGCGTGTATTACTTGTTGGTGCCAAAAATAGTAGTGTTGATATAGCGCGAGAGATATCGAAAACAGCTTCAGCAGTCGTTGTTTCTGATAGAAATATTAGTGGAGTATTTGCTACCACTCATGGCAATTTGTCACATGTTCCAGGTATTAGCCATATTGGCACTGCTTCTGTTTCTGACACCAATACCTATACTGGAAATTCTTCTGGTTCTGGTTCTGATATAGTTCACTTTACAGATGGGACGTCACAAAAATTTGATTCAATCATCTTCGCAACAGGCTATGACTATGACTTCCCGTTCCTTTCCTCTGCGTATTTGAATGCTGATTATGATTCTGATTCTGATGTTGATGTTGAAGGTAATGATCTCTCTCTCATTCAAACATCTGATCGTTGTGTCCGTCCTTTATACAAGCAATGTTTTCATTTGCGTTATCCAACACTTGCTTTTATTGGCCTGTCACATACAGTTATACCATTTCCATACTTTAAAATTCAATCAATGTGGGTTGCAGCTGTTTTATCAGGTAACAAACAATTGCCTTCATACCACGAAAGAAAGCAGTGGTTAATGAATGATGAGTCACGTCTTCAAAAAGAAAGCATACATTATCCTCGAAATTATCATTACTTTGGTCAAGGTCAATGGTCCTATTTACGTGACGCTGCTGAAGCTGCTGGTGTATTAACAGAAGACTTAAAGAAATATCTCCAAGTTAATGAAGATATTTATAATGTGAATAGAGAACGTATGCCTGATTATCCTGGTGGACCTGATACTTACCGCTGTATTCATTATACTGCTATCAATAGAGATAATGTGTCATTTTCATTTACTTGTCATGAATAATCAAAGCAGCGAAGTAGCAGCAGTAGTTGTAGTTGTAGTTGTAGTTGTAGTTGTAGTTGTAGTTGTAGTTGTAGTTGTTGTAGTTGAAAGGAAGGAAATTGAAATTATTTGTATTTTATTATCTTCAAAACGATACACGTATAATATCAATATTCATTATTCATCCCAATTACTATCTACACTAGGATACAATAAATTCTGAACTTAGACTCTACACATCGTCATCTTCTCTTCATGACATTTATGGCACTGTACCTTGCTTATCTTCAATACTTAAAATAACATTTTCCATTGCACTGTCGCCATTTTTATTTTTACTTTCACTTATAGTAAATGTACGAAATGTTTGTAAAAAACGTAATGTGTTATTAATTTGTGGTTGAAATCTTTCAAACCCATCTTCAAATACCCAGGGACCATTAACAGGTAACTGTGTTGTTGTTCTTAAATGTTCTTGTGTATGTATATCCCATAATGGTGCATCTTTTTGGTTGCCACTATTACTTTCTTTACTACCACTATCAGCTACACCAGTACTTCTACCATTACCAGTATAATCATTACCAGTATCTAATAAAATTGGTCCAGCTAATTCTCTTGCTGCTTGTGATGCTTTTGTCAATTCTAATGGTATAGTTTGCATTCCACCTAATTCATACATTAATTTTCTATCACTATCAAATGTGACAATTTCCATACCATAAGTTTTTAAACGTCTACCTCTACCAAACGCACCACCACCACCAGGACCGGATGCACCACTAACACCAAAAGTATTTGGGTGACCATGTGGAACAGAATCATCACTGTTGTCTGATATTCGTGCATATTTCCATCCACTACCTTCTAATCTTAATCTCCATGTTTTAATATCTGTATTAAAATTATTACCATCAATACTAACTCCACTTATACCAATACTATTCAATTCACTATTCATATTGACTTGTAATTCTGGTGCTTGATTTAATACACTATTACTATTATCTAATTCATATTGATCAAAATTTACAGGTAAACGATAAACTTGACCTAATGAAGTTTCTTTTTGTCCACATGTTGCACTACCACAACTTCCACCACTACCAACACCACCATATAAAATCAAATCATAATGTTCATGTCCAGTAGAATTTGTATTCATGTTATTGACATTTACAGGTGTTTCAGATTTTTTACTATTTACAGCAATCAATGTACTATGATATAATGGTGGTGGTGCAAATCCATGCATTTGTCCAGTATTACTAGCAATCATTTTCCATTTCTTTGTACCAGTCAAATCAAATGACCACACGTCGTTATAAATCATGTGACTTGCAGGATCAATACCACCTACTACAAATAATGTTGACCTTGCTATTGCACATGCAGAATGTTGACGTCCTATAGGTGCCATATTACCATTACTATCATTATCACTATTAAAAGTAGCTAATTCCCATTTTTTCGAATTCAAATCATAAATATGTACATCTGATAACCCGACAATTCTACCACTGATAGATGCTCTACCACCAAATAAAACAATATTCCTATTATGATAATCTGTTATTAAACTATGTCCAGCACGTCGTGTTGGTGCTTGACCACCATAACGATCAATTAATTCCCATTGTATTTCCTTTGGATTAAAACTATAAAAATCATTCATCAATTCATAATTTGATGAATAGCCACCGAAGACATAAATCATACTATTAATACTACATGATGCGTGTTCTGCACGTGCTACTGGTAAATCACCTTCAAAACCACTACGTGCCATTGGAAGATTTAATTCTATACCAGGTTGATTACTACTAGCTTCTGTAGCACCCATTCTTTCTATTACTTCACCTTCATAATTACAACATGCTCTTTTTAATAAAACACCTGACCATTTACGAATATTTGTATCATATATATGTATATCATCTAAGCACTTGCCTTCTGTGTCATATCCTCCCATAACAACAACTAAAGAATCAGAGTATGTTATTGTACCCTTTACTCGTGGTGGTGGTACTAAACCAGGTGTCATGGAGTACATATCACCTACATTATTCATTAAAGAATCATCAGGATATTGTAAATCATTCAAACCTGATTTAGGCTCCTGGGCATCTTGTGATAGAGCCAACGTCATAGCAACCAAAAGGCACCATCTTAATGCAAACATCATTAATGTTATAATATTATCAATGCCGTTCAAAGCCTTCCAAAATGAAAAAAACTCACTTTAACTTGAATAATATGCAATATTAAGGACAGTATGAACCACAAAATCAATTATCTGTTTCGTGCGTCCGTTTGGAAGCTTCTTGATGC
>JACKZZ010012777.1_pt1 | contig 17122 bp, 19 predicted proteins | sample 8027871 | NCBI WGS metagenome assembly JACKZZ01 (sample SAMN15724774, study PRJNA655200) | protist metagenome | isolation source: fluorescence activated cell sorting (FACS) single amplified genomes of... | place: USA: West Boothbay Harbor, Gulf of Maine | collected 2000-07-19
CTTTGATTTTACCTTTGGCTTTGTCATTCCCGGATCGACGAATAATTGGGACGCGGTGTATGCCGTGCCACCGATTGAAGACGACTTGATTGAACGAATGATTGAGATGCCCTATGCCTCGAGCTCAGATACGTTTTACTTTGTCGGGGATGAGCTCGTGATGCACAACAAAGCCGAGTACAAGTACATTCGAGAAGATCAGGCCCAGGCCAAGCGATCGTATTATAGTGACGAGTATGTGATGGCGAAACGATTGGACGCTCCGTCGAAGGTTTCGGGTCACAGCCTCTGTCGAATGGCCGAGACGAAGGACGAGACGAAGGACGATGCGAAACAAGAAAAATGGTCCAAAGAAGAAGATTATGGACAATGACCGTCGTACAGTTATCGTTTATTTTTATGGTTCGTTCTCGTGTTAACAATCGTAATACTCATTCGGGTTGATGTAGATTTCAAAGATCTTTTGTTTGGACACATAGTCCTTGATTTGAAAATGATTGAATTCGATACGGTAGGTATTTGCGGCGAGGGAGCAAAGGAATGTGGAGGTGGGCTCGGTCAAGTCCAGCACGTCCTCTGGAGTATAGCGCTGCGTCGTGGGCATTTTGACGTGGATAAATGCTTCGCGTGGAGATGACGTTGATCCGTTTTCCGTTAGATTGAAAATCCGACGTTTGGATTTCATGGTATTTATTGGTCGGTTTCAAGGATTGAATTTTAAAGTCCCTTTCGGTCAGGATCTTGTGGGAGTTATCCGTCTAAAGTTAACATTTGTTTATCCATGTGTCACGTTTAAAAATGACAATCGTGATCCTATAATGAATATCTTACGATATTCACCTGAATGTCTTGGAATTCGTGAAAATTCCAAAAGACACAATCCATACATACATATCTAATGGGCAAAGACTAGCCTTTCGACTTTTCTCATTCTGTGCTTTTTTCGTTGTTGAATCGTTCGATTTGCCATCAAGAGAAGAACCTTTGAATCCATATGCCTGAAGATCATCTGAACATCTAGACATTCACCGATCGTCACAGATAATATATCTGTCACGATCGGTGGATTGTCAAGGTGAATGGATATATTCAGATAAATCGAGTTGAGATATTCACCTCGAACCTCAATCGTTGCAACACCTCAGTTCAGCCCAATACGATCGACATGGACAAAGGTACTCGAATAATAATAAAAAATGTGATTGGATTTCGAAAATTGTAACACATGAGGCACATGATGGACTATAGACACACAAACACCATACTGCCGAATATTAGGCCTCTTTTTTCTTTTTCGGTACCGACTGACGCGTGGGTGGAATGGGCAAGACGTTGGCTAATCCGAGTAATCGGGCCACAGGTTCACTAGGTTGAGCACCGACCGACATCCAATATTGTACACGCTCTTTATTCAGCCGAAGTTCTTTCACATGGTCTTTCGACGGAAGTGGATTATACGTCCCGAGCTACGAAGGAACCGTTTGGATCAGATCAACAGTTATCTTTACCACCAGTTGTTACTGGTACCTACAATTTCAAGGTGTTTACCATCACGAGGAGCTCGGGCATCCGCTGCGACGATACGATAAAATGGAGAGTGCTTCCGACCCCAACGAGCAAAACGTAAACGAACGACCATGGTAGGTTCTTCTTCTCTTGGCGATGCACACGACGGGGACAAACTGCAGCTTTTGAACTGGCTCGGGGAATCCACTGATTGGCAATGTGGATTTGATTGGTACGGAAGGGAATACGATGTGGCGACAAACGGGTTCTAGGGGTAGGGGATTCGGGGGTGAAATAGCGGGCACGGTACCTAGTTTACCGCGTCCGTCGTGGATTTACGTGGTGTTTCCGTTTTATCCTCGACTTGTCCTTCGTACTCAATTCGACATATCCCCGGAATGTCGTTCACCACACGACTGGTCCTATTGGGTGTATGCTCATGAGTATGGGCCTTTCGCTTCGAAGCATGTCTTTGCCGTGTTCTCCTGAATGATGTGCGAGTGAATCCAACTGCACAAGATCATTGGGCCATTCGATTGGCGAGTCAAAGGGGTTACGTTGAAATCGATCATCTTTTCCTGCGAGTGAATTCAACTGTAATTCGGCCATTGAACAGGATGATGCCGCTCGTCTTCTCGAAGAGTATATCCGAACACATCAAACATAAATCACCTGTAAACAAAATCCCAGTATTATCAATGATGGATTTCCACTACACTACACTTCACTGCATCAATACATATCATTTCAATTTGTTCACCCTTTCGTTCGCCGATACAACTTATCCCACATACAAATTCAAGTTACATATTCTTTCCAATCACCTGATAATGATGCAGGCTGATTTCTTCCAAAATATGATGGTCGAAGGGAATCGAAATCTCCACAGTCAGGCCACGATTCAGGTATGCCATTCGACTATTCCATCTATAATTGTAGACCATGAGGAGCGAGTGTAGTAACTTGGACAAACCATTATACATTTCGGGTAGTTTTCGGACATGTATATGGTAGCCTTCCGTCACATTCGTCCCTCTCAAGCATCTATACTTGATCCTACCATTGGAAAATGGGTGAAGACTCGAGCGGGTGGGGATAAGCTTCAGGTGTTTGGTGATTGGTCCATGTCGTTCGGAATCCACAAATTGAACCAATGAAATCAATTATCGAAACACGTAGACCAATCACAGAACTCCAAAATCCCCATCCAAACATCCCAAAGGGGCGAAAGCCCGTGGCTTGGGACATTCGACCAATCAAAATACACTATTCAAACACCGGACCAATGAAAACCCGTCTTGGGTCCAAGATCTTTGATGGAAACAATTTCTGCATTACGGACGGCCCAATCGTCAATATTTCCCCTTCCCATTGAACACCCACACCCACGTGTCATGTCCACGTACCACTCGAATACCCCACGACGTAGTCAAACAAGCAACAGTAAATCGGAGCCCGATCAGGCGAAACTGAAGAAAACACTCACGACCCTCATGAAACAGGAGGATAATAAATTTTGCGCCGATTGTGGGGCCCGGGGTCCACGTTGGGCCTCGACGAATCTCGGGATATTCATTTGTATCGGTTGTTCGGGTATTCATCGAAGTTTGGGGGTCCACATCAGTTTCGTTCGGTCGATTAATTTAGACTCATGGACTCCGGCCCAGGTCCGTGCCATGAGTCAAGGTGGAAATGGTCGAGCCCGGCGCCTGTTCGAGGCCTCCGTGCACCCATCAGTTCACCGCCCGAACGAACACTCGAGTGTCCGAGATAAAGAAGTGTGGATTCGAAACAAGTATGAACGAAAGATGTATTTTAAAAATTCTCAAACCAGTCCCTCGTGTTCTTCGTCTTCGGAAGAAGACGAAGAGACGGCGCAAGAGCGTGATGTACGCCTACGACAAGAACGACGAAAAGCTAGATTACTCCAAAAACAACCCACTCCAGCTGTGACCAAAGAAAATGGAGGAGTGGAAGATATTTTAGATTTTTCAGATCCAATCCTGCCTCCTTCCACTTCTACCTCCAGTTCTACTCATGTAGAGTGGGATGATTTCCAAGGATCATCAGCTCCTGCTCCAGTGGCGTCGTCATCCATGATGCCCACGGTGATGGCGACAAATCCGCATGATTCTAAAATGGCATCGATTATGGCAAGTTTTGGTACGAGCTCCATTTCACCACCCATAAGTCACCATGCTCAACCACCGGGATATGAAAATAATGGAATGATGATGATGGCTCCACCACGAGGCCATCATAGTTCATTTTCAATGCCCCAAAACCAACCACAAAATACTAACCCCTTTTCAATGCCTCAGCAACCACCAGCACAGTCATGTTCAGTAGGTCATCAAACTTCCCCATTTTCAATGCCTCTACAACAACAAACGTATGGCTTAAATCATGGAGTTCAACAGCAATGCCACCATCATCCTTCCACGATGCATCAAAGAAATCCAGGTTTTGGATCTTCCCAGGGCCAAGCTCCAGCGACGGATCAATTTGCAAATTTGGCTCAGTCGATGGGTATGCCCTCACGTATGGCTGGAGCTGGTCCACCCCAACAATCGTTTTTTCCACCCGCAGGTCCGGTGTATCCAGGATCGTTTGCCCAACAACCTCAAGCAGGCCAGGCCAATGCCGACGCGTATCATCATTCGGGGTCTCAACATGCAGGTCAAAATTCCAATCCATTTTTTTAATTCAGACCTATTTTTACGATAACACAAAGACCTGTAGTTGAAAAGGCAATTCTTGAATAAATGGTATCCAAACATAAGTGGTCTCGAAAATGGCAAAACACTGGAACGATGTATGACCACTAATTTATCCAAGGTATCTTTTGGAAACGTTTTCGAACAACCCATGGGAGGTTTGAGTTGGAAGAAAATTGCAAGCGATCCAAAGTGAGAGTCGTGGACGTGGGGCTCTGGCAGTCTTTGATAAAAGGAAGAAATTCATTGTTAATGAGAAACAGTCATTGGAGCAAAAGCGATCCAAAATAGGTCTTTGTGGACCCCAATCCTTTGAACATACTACTTCACGAAACTCATCTGGCCGTCATCGTCATCGTGGGAACATGACTCGCCGGAAGCCAGTCATATTCCATACGAAAGTAAGCCTGGTGTTGCTTATTCGATGTTTTCGGCAATGTTTCTGAAATCGTCACCGGAACACCTACCCACAAAAGCTCATCTCGAGACTCCAACGAGCAGTGGAGTCTCGAGTGGGCAAATGGACTCTTGTGACGTTGAAACACTCGAAAACGTCCATACTCCACACAGGACATTTTGGTGACATGATACAGTCCATCGTCCAGTGTAGACGGTGCGGCATGAATCCGCACTGGATCGAGCCAGTGACTCGGACGATACCGTTGACGGGATGGCGTTTTCCTCATCGGAAACACGCCTTTACATGCCAGGCCCCCGTCAGAATAAGATGCAATCTGAGCTCCTGGGTGAGGGCGCGCCTCCTCGAAATGTGAAATTTGGGGGTGCGCCGTCTCTGGGGCCTGTTCCGATCGGCTCCAGACCCGAAGGTGCGTGGCTTCCTGGGCCCGTATCTGGGCGGGCGTTGGACGGTAGAGTGCTCGTTTAGCTGACGCGAGTCGTTCTCGCTGAAGATCGAACAATCTCCTTCGCTCAATGACGAAGCGTCGTCTCAGTGCGGCCTTTCGACCGGCCTTTCCGCGCACGAGTCGTTGAATCACGACTGCGGCCTCATGATGCTGGGCATGTAGTTCTAGTTGATTCTGGACCGATAAAGCGGTAGTATGAACGACCTGACGAACCTGATCGAGCTGAGCCTGGTCTGACCGCAGTTGATTCGAGAGTCGCAAGAGGGTTTTGGCGAGGGTTTTTCGCGGAAGTTCTACCGTTTGATAATATTCGCGGCAACGGCAAGAACGAATCCAGCGCTGAATTCGAACGGTGGCCTGGACCACGAGATTGGATACGTTCGAGGAGATTTCGTCGAGTTGGGCATGGGTCCAGTCCTGGGTAAACTGGGTAATCCAAATTCGGGTTTGCTCATTCAGAGGATCGTCCATTTCTTCGATCTCAATATGTTTATCTCGAGTGTCCAAGGGTTCCGCTTCTATGAATGCCGGTAGTGGTGGCTGACGTTTCCAATAAATCAAGCCCCTGAGCTTAGGCAAAGTTCGTTTGAATAACGTATGTTGGCTCACTTTGCGCCTGACATGCAGCGACATTCGACGCATAAAATTAGACGATGGTGTGTTTGAAGTCTGAAGTCGAGGATGGAAGGCTTGTACTAGTTGACTTGACATTCTACGCTTTTCGGTAGAAGGAAGGCGAGAAGTAAAGGCTTGTACCAGTCGACTTGACATTTTACGCTTTTCGGTAGATTGATCAGTAGAAGGATGGCGAGAAGTAAAGGCTTGGACGATTTGACCTTTTATTCTGCGCTTTTCGGTAGAAGAATCATCAGGTTCAACTATATCCACTTTTGTACCCAAAGGATCGTGAGAATGAAATTTTTGGACCTGTTGAGTGGATACAAGCTTAAATGTTTGTCGAAACGTAGCATCGAATGATGTGCGTAATTTTCCTGCAGTGATCATTGAAGGCCACTCGTCTTTGAATTTAATGCCGTCGATCTAGGTCTATAATGAACTCTCGCGAAAGTGGCCGAAGATCGCCAGGGTGGCCTGAGTTGGATTTCACGCGTTTTCATTGGTCCACGTCCTCTCCCATGAGCCAATCCGCGTGTCGGAACGGTACTGGGCTTTACTAAATACTAGATTATAAAGAATCTGTATTCGGTTGTAATAAAACCGTGTATTTACTCTTTCGGGTGGTCCCAATTTTGTCCCAATAACCAATTTTGAAACAATTGAAAAACGACTAAAATCGATATGGACATTGATCCTGCGCTATCTCCAGGCCCAATCATGAGTCCGCCTCGGCATGCGAAAGATAACGAAAATCCTCCAATGATCTCTACAGGTAGGTCTTATATTCTACTTGAATGTGAACGTGTCAGTGAGGATCCACGGGGGTACTGATCGAATAAGTAGATCGTATTGAAGATGATTCTAAACCACGGATGAACGACTACGATTTCCTCACGCCACAATTCATTCATCTCCAAGCTCCTGTTTTGCGTTCGAAAAAAGGTCGTAATGTATCAATTTCGGAATGAACACATGTTTTTATTTATGTACTCTCTCTCTCTCTCTACGCTATGAAGACTCAGGAAAACCACTTTGTGATCCAGCGTTTCGAGTGATGTTGTTGTGAACGTAGTACACCGTATGCGGTAAGAGCAACGACAGCTGTCGTCGCGGCAACCGTTGCCCAGGGATTATCTTCCTCCTCTTCCTCCTCTAATGTTTGAGATGTTTTTTTCGTCAGCTCGGAAATGGCGTCCGTCGTGTGCTTATCCAGTGGAGGAAACGTCGGCGCGTCAATGCCTTGACTCAACTGGCTCTCGAGCATCTGATGTTCTTCCTCCTCACTCGGTGGGGAGACCCCGGGTGCTACTACTATTCCCTCTGCAGAGGGATTGATTCCCACAATGTCGTCGGTCCCAATGATTCCCTCTGCAGGAGGATTGATTCCCTCAATGTCGTCGGTCCCTAGATCCTCTTCGATCATGAGATCTAACGTGGTTATGGCATGGCAAAATTCCGTCGTGATTTTAGTGATCCACCTTCCCGTCGTCCCTCCTTCAAAAAACGCCAAATGTCCACCCGTGTCAGTCGTGGCCAAGATCAAGTTTGGTGAGTTGCGAAACACGGAGCTTTGTGGAATATTCGAAGCTGGGCAGATGGGATCATCTAGGGATTGAATACACAATAGCGGGATCTTGATCGAGCTCAAGTAGTGTGCACTCGATCCTTCACGATAGTAAGACTCGACCGAGTCATAGCCCGAAGCGCGACGAGTAAAACGTTCGTCGTATTCTTCGACGGTGGAGGACGTCCAGACTTCAGACATGTTGATCGTTGGATGGGATTGAAATAATTTTTCCAACTTGTTCTAAAAGAGATGAATTTTGAAAATGATTTTTTGAATTTGTGAATATGGGGACATATGGTGGGGACAATATGTGAATATGGTGGGGACAATATGTGAATATGGTGGGGACAATATGTGAATATGGTCGGGACAATATGTGAATATGGTCGGGACAATATGTGAATATATCAATATGAATTTGAACGTACCTTTTTATTCGACTCGATGAGTCCCTGGGTCATGATACCATTGTACACCAGTCGACGAAATCTAGATCGATGGGTCAAATGGGCCGAAGTTTCACTCAAGTCGAAGGGGTTGCCAATCGAAATCGCAGCGGACAGTCCCACGCTATCCGTCTCACCCCGCCGACCTGCTTCGCCACAATATTTCACCAGTACATTCGATCCCAGGGAAAAGCCAATGGCCACTAGGGGGACATGTGGTGACACGCGTCGAAAGGCAGCATCTGGATGACCTCTTAGATGTGCGATGACTTCACCCAAGTCTTTCGTCCAAGCCGCGGTGGCGACCCTAGGTGTGGTCACTGGAGTGTCTTCACAGCCACGGGCATTCATCACGACACAGGTCCAGCCATGACTCACGAGGTGTTCCACACACGAGCGAATGTAGAGTTCAGAGCTCCCACCTGAGAGTCCGTGTAAAAGCAAGACCGTGCGGTTCCCCGAAGACGACGTCCGGTGGGTTTCGTTCCTTCGAGAGGTTGGGTCGGCATTCGATCCGCAGGAGAAGACTTTCGTACTAGAATTCGACCCAGAGGAGATTGGAGTCGACCCCCACTCCTTCGACATGGATCGGTGACTCCTATAAGACTTTGCAAAGGCCTGTTGAAGAGATGTGGGGAAAGCCCAGTCTAAGGAGACCTGGCCCGTATCCGCACATGTGAATACTTCTCGATGATAATACTCGGTGGCCGGGACTTCAGGAATGTGGTATTCATTCAAAAGCGAGAGCATGGCCGTTTGTAAATGACCGTTGAATAGATACCAGGTGGGATAATACTTTTCTGTCATGAGCTTCGAACAGCGAGAGAGAATCGTCTGATTCTGAATGGATTCGGTATTGTACACCAAGGTAGGAACTTTGGCAAATATGGCATAGTGAAGTCTGGATATGCCTTTCAGGGCCATTGAAAGTAGAAATAGAAGGCATAGTTGAAAAACGATTAAAAATACAATCGTCGGGAGTGATTGCTACAGAGTAGAAACACAACGTTAGAGTACCTGAGCATTTTCATCTGAATCAATAATAACGAACATGTTCGAGGTAGGATAAATTGAAGAATGATTGTGGAGTAGCATGTGTTGCCATCGACAGCGGGCGTTCATTCAAATGATGGACCATAGACTCGATGAGCTCAATGTTGACCATTATTGCAATTTGGGAATCTGTGTTTCGATTCTGCGAAAAGATTATTTGGGATTCCCGGTCGGACTAATAGACCTACCTGGTCCACATACAAAATGTAACTGTGATTGGATCGGCCAATCCAATGGCTCCATTCAAGAAATCGACCAATGATCTTCCGCCACAATTGAAAAGCTGGAGGACCAATGAATTTTCGGCGAAAGGGCATCAATCTTTCAATCTGCCCTTGGCACGTTCGGACAATCCATTTCTCTTTCGTCTCCCTACGTCATGATGATGAATCAAGACAAGTGCGCGCGTCATGACGTGTACTTTAGTAACATCATGAATATGATTCCTTCGAAATATTATTTCCCCACGGATCCAGAAGAAAATTGGAAACAAAACAAATATCATAAAAACATAAAAGCCAGTGCGCCCAAACAACTGATTAAAGATGCCTCGAAGAAAGCCAAAAAGGCAAAATTCAATCCCCCTTCACAACAGACGAATCTGGAACTTCAAGAAGCCACGGCCAGTAGCAAACACAATCAAAATATGGAAGTAGATGAGCCACAACCCGTGGAAACCTTGTTGGCCAAACCTCCTACTCAGAATATCGAGGCACTTCGACAACGCCTGACCGAGCGTATATCGACGTTGAGAGAAAAACGAAAAGCCGATGAGGCGCTGGAGAAACAAAAAAGAGCGAAGAAAGGAAAGAAAAAGGTCCACAGTACAAAATCATCCAGTAGTATGAAACCCAATCAAAGCTCTCAAGGTAGGCGTCTACATATTTATATTCAAATTTGCACAAAACTTTGTGTTTCATATGATTCACATGTTTACATTCATATTTGCACCAAATCATATTATTCAGATATTCACAACATCGTATTGATATATTCATAATTCTTATTCAGATATTCATATTATTCAGATATTCACAAATGCCTATTGACATATATTCACAACAAATACAAACCACATAGCTTCGACAACCACTGTGGTTATTCCGACGAATATTTCCTATGGCAGTTTACTCCTTGATGAACAAAACGTCTCGAGTGTACAGCGAAAATCAACGCATGCCACTTCAAAACCAAAGGGATCGGGCATATCTGGAATCAAGACCTTGTTAAAAAAAGCCGAGGCGAATGAAAAGCGACTCGAGGAGCTCAAAGAAACCAAACAAGGTCAAGAGATGGCCAGTTCAAAAGACTGGAATCAAGTGTTACATCAAGCTGCGGGTGAGAAGGTGCTTGATAATCCCAAGTTACTGAAGAAAATGGTCAAAAAGCGAGAAAAACAAAAGGTCAAGTCTACGAAGGAATGGAAACAACGATTGGCGACTCAAGATCAAAAACAAAAACAAAAGCAACAGACGCGCATGGCGAACATTCGGGGGAAGCGACATCCTGGAAATAAGACGACTGGACCTGGACGGGCCGGATTTGAGGGCAAGGCTCGATCTAAAAAAGATTAGCGGGCTCTTACGTATAGGTTTCTCAACCCGTTCGGTGGTCCCCAAAAAAATATACTACTATTTCGATCAAGAGTTCTGTGAAAGGTTGTTTCGACTAATTTTGACCAGTATGGTTTGAATATTTTTGAATATTTGAATTTTATGGTTGGATATTGCAATATTCAAAATCGTTAAAACCATTGAATATAATGATTTGAATAATTGACCATCATGGTTGTTCAATATTGAATATACTGTGAATACTGTGTGATATTAGAAAAAGAGGATCAAAAACTCAACCATTCTTGGAACACCCGCACACTTTCGTCCATAACGTCCTTTCCTAATTGACTCATATCCTTTTGAACTTGGGGATCCCAAATGGAATCATATTCATAGACTTTGTCGTGCTCTTGTTCATCAGGAAGTTTCGTATTTTCGAGTAGTTCAAATCCATTGGAAATCACCAGTGGTTTTGTTGTGGGGTCAGGATTTTCTGAACTGTTCGAAAACGCCAGAACTTCGGTGACGATCCACTTTGTCGTTCGAATCACTCGCGCTGGACCAAAGATGGACGAGGCTCTGGCCAGACCTTGACTTATCGTGTCTTCACTCGCGCAAAGCTCTTCAGGTAAGCCAATGACCCGGAGTGTCTGATGGACGGGTTTCACGAGTGAATACGTGACCATACACTCCCCCGCGGCATATGAGATATCACCTACCTATATTATTGACATATTCAGAGATATTCAGATATGCACAGATATTCAGAAATTGACATATTCAGATACTCATACTTTCATATTCACGTATTCAGGTATTCATATTCAGAAATTCATATTCAGATACTCGTGTATTCAGATTTTCGGATACTGGATACTCATACTTAAATATTCATATGGAGATACTCAAATATTCATACTCATGTATTCAGATATTAATATATTCACATATATATTCAGATATTCAGATATCCACATATTCAGAAATCCTCACGTGGGTCCGGAGAGACTCCACCAATGGCAAGTGCCAAAGATAGCTCAGTATCGAGTGGATGCTTTCAAAACTAAAGTGAACGAATGTATACACGATCCCATCGGTATCATCTTCTTCTTGATGAACTTTTCGTGGATGAAATTCTGGTTCAACCACAGCTGTGGAAGTTTCAGCTGAATGTTCATGGTTGACTTTGAATACTTTCTCTTGGATTAAGCGCATGCCGTAGACTGGCACGGTTAAAGAGGTGCGGACAATTCGAGAAGGAACGCTAATGGGGAGCATCAATAGCGTCCATGTCCATGACGTTCCCCCTGTCTCTGTAGATGTCGACATGATTTCTCTAAAGGGTTTCAATAGCTATGGAGCGGCTCGTTCTTGGAATCCTGGGAATAAGATTTGTGGGGCCGAGCTCGCCTGGTATCCTCTTTTTAGACGAGCACTTGTCCACCGAGTGGAAGGCAGGTCCAATCGTCAATAGAGGCGAGCTCGTTGAACATCTGGATCCCCGATCTCCCATTGGCCCATCCCATCGTTCACTGGCCAATCAAATGCTCAAACGTTTGCCCATCAAACGCTGCATTTTGTCACTCCATTTACACGAGTATGGTCGTCCAGTTCCTCTCGACGGAATCCAACACCACGGCACTCGTCGAAGAATGTCGATCGAGACTCATGACACTCTGTACTCGTCCAGAGGAACGTGTGCATCTAGAGGCCGGATTGAATCAACTCGAGGTCTATCTCATGCAGTGTCTTCCCATGAAGCCAAATATTCAAACGTCTGATATCACCGAAATCGATATTCTCTCGAGCTATAGTCAAAAGTGGAAAGCCTATCTTGACCGAATTCACTCGAGTCCAAACCTGAGTGCAAACATTCGAAAGAGTGCTCACTCTCCTGGATATACGGGCATTGACATTCGCGTGAGGGGACGTGGAAAGCCGGATGATACAATATATCATCAAGATGCTTTTGCTCGAGAGTGTGTTCCTCGTGGCGCCTTTTTCCTGCACTTGACTCGGCATGACTCTCGTGAGTGTGATGTCGTTCTTCCCGTATTGCGCGCCTTTCCAAAATTTAGTGGTGTAGAAGACTTGACTGAGTCTAGTCCTGTCCGTACAGAGGAGGTTTCGGCGACCACGAGGAGGTTTTTTACTCAGCCACTGGAGACCACGTCGACGATTGTGGCCACGACGAAAGCCAACGGAGAAGCAGCGCATCTTGCGATCTACTATGGTCTTGCGGGTAAGATATGTGAATCGATGTGATCTATGACTATACGTGATCTATGAATATATATGAAATGTGAATATATGAATATCATGATATATAAATGTATGAATATGTGAACATCAGAATCTGAATATATCTACATCATAGGCTCTTATGTCTACATCATGGGATCGAAGAATGTTCACCTCGTGCTCACACGAGAGAGTGAAATCGAAAGCTATCGTCAAGACCTGGCGTATCGTGGGGCCACGGCCATTGCCACGGCCATGTTTCAGCTGCTGAACAATATGTCTCTAGACACACGCGAGCGATTGTGTCGGTTCTTAGCCCAGTCGTATCTAACCGCGAGTTTTGAATTCCTGAGCGTAGTTCATCAACATATTGAACTCCTGACACACACAAAGTTATTGTTCCTGGGCTTTACTCGAACGTCGAGTATAGACTTGAGGATGCCACTAAACTCTATCTTTGGTTTTAAATTGGCCACTAGTTTGGGTCTAGAGTGTGTCGAGTATACCGTCGGTCCTTATTTGGGGCCAGACATTCATCGACGAACCATGGATCAGTACATTCGACACACGACGGGGGAAGAAGGTCAGGTGCTCGTGTATATTGATAGCAGGGGACAGGTCATTGGACTGGAGAAAATCAAAAGTGCATGGTATGTGTTTACATCTTGTGCATATTCTCATGAGTCAGATATTCCTATTTTGACATATTCAACTATTGATATTGACATATTCATCTATAAATATATTCAAATATTCCCGTCATTTAGGTACGTCGCATTACGTGCGATTCGAGAGCAGGTCAAGAGGATGTGTCGACAGGCGACCAAAGGCCACGCCAATGCCCTAGGCGATGCCATCGTGCGAGTGAGTCAACGTTTCCAATCGATTCAACATTTTCTCAACCTCACTTCGGTTCATACGGCACACTATTGTGCCCTGGGGCATCAATTTTGTCACTTTATTCATCACAAAATGGAGCACAAGTCAAAGGAGCTCCTCGATCGAGTCTCGGATGAATTTCCAATTCTCTGGCAAGAGTTTTGTCAGCAAGAGCATGTGGAGGAGCACTTTTAAACCCCCTTTCCACAACATACATTACTTTTACTATCATATGACCTACGATTCGATGGTACGGCCCTTCCAGTAGGGCAAGACAGAGACTAGACCATACGATTCTATGGTACGTCTGACACTTTCAGATACTGAAGTGAGTTAACTCCACGTCGATTTCCTCCTCCTCCTCTTGTGCTTCAGTCTCCTCCTTGACTTTCTGGTCCTGGGACTGTTGGCGACGGGGAGATAGAGAGGGGGTCTTGGCCAGAGCCTTTCGAACGCTCGACTTTACAGAGTGAAAGAGCGACGACTGTGCTTTGTCTTCAGTGGTTGTGGAAGGCAAACCTGACTCGGCTATACTGCTACGGGTACTACTAGTACTTGGTTGAATCAATTCTTCCTCACTGCGCTGCAAAATATATTCTTGATAACTGGGCATGAAATTATGATAGGCGTCGGCCAAAATGTCCTTCACACTAAGGACTTCTTTCATGTTCTTCGCAACCTCGTCTTCGTCCATGCGCTCAAATTGTTGCTGGAACTGCCACGGTGAAAACGCGGCGAGAAGAAAGAGCGCGAAGAGTGGCATTTCCATGCACAAGATAAAGTCTTTCCACTCCGAGGCTTGGGCCAGAGTAATTTGTGGGATCCAGTTGATCAGGGAGGTTTGCCAAAAGGTGAGAAACACAATGACCTAGTGACGGTGTCCGAGTTAGTGAGGTGTACATATTTAGAGATAATCATTGATCGCGTGAATATACACATATTGATACAAGGTATTGAGCAAGATATTCAGCAAAATATTCATATCGTAAAATAGATTCAGCAACATATTCATACAGTGAAATAAATTCAGAAAATATAGAAGCACTCATGAGATACTCTAAAAAATAAGACATGCGAAAATCAATAAACCTACCTTGACCGCGGCGAATTTCAACACTGGATGATATTGAGACAAGGCGTTTTTCGACGCGAGATAGAAAATCAAGAGTCCATATAAGGCCACCGAGTAACTGAGATTATATACAATTGCGAGAGTCCATTGGTACACTGGATCACGATAAGAGTTACACAAGAGCATGACGAGACTCAGTCCGGCAAACACCGGTTTGATAATGACAAACTGAAGGGTACTTTGTTTACACCGTTTCACTAAACGTCCATCTCGGACAATTTCAGGTAGACATGTTCCCAGTGGCCAAGGATGGGTCAAATCGGGCTCTAGGCGCATCTTTCCGACACAAGCACTTTCACCTCCTGCAAAGGCCAGTACGAGACTCTGGAAACTGTACACGACAAAGGCTTCGTAGCAGTCTCGTAATGTTTCTATGCGTCATATATTCATGTATGTTGGGTTTAATATTCTGCATATTCAGGTATATTCACATTTTTAGATATTCACATATTGATACATTTCGATATTCATGAATTCATATTCATTATATTCGTATACATATTCAGATATTCATACTTATATACTCGTATTCACATATAGATGTGAAACCCTCTATCCATCCATAAACCGTAAATCGTACCTAGAATAATAGCCAATTCATGATGTAAATTGAGACTAATCCAAGAAGCAAATACAAACACGGGAATAATGAGCTGTATCCGGACAATATATCGTTGAAGATGTGGCCTTCCGTAGTGGGCCAAGTGTGTATAAATAGCATAGAGACTCATGATAATACTTAGTGCACACGTTCCAAACGTCATGACCGAGGCTTGGAAACGATGCTCGTCGATCCAGTTTAAGTCCACACCTAAGAAACTCGAGTCGGTGGTGTTGGATGAGCTCGCGTCCATCGAGAATCGATTCTTCGAGTCCATTCTGGGCAAAATGCAAAATACCGGTTGTGCCCATGATTTCGATCAGTTCATCATGACTTGCGTTCACTATGGTCGGCACGTCCCACGCTCTTCTCTCCCGCCCACGGCGGGGAGCCCCGTAGGCCTACTTTAATGCCGTGGTATTGTGGTCAACGATAGACCTACGTACATCCCGTCAGCCGCTCCTCCGTCAATGATTGGCCGATCCACAACGGTCCATCAACGTGATGAGCATCCACCGGATCACCGAAGATATGCCACATCGATCCACTCGAGCATGATAGGATCTTGAAACTCCTGCGGAGCTCTGACGATACATGGAGATATCCCCGAGGTGATGTGTTACAACATAAACCTGCGCAATCATGGTCATGCATCTATCGTTCTTGATCGGATACAAACTTACGCCATTGCCGCGGCGAGTCGTTCGTCTGGTGGTTTCTTTTGGTCTACCGTCTTAACTTTCCAAGAGTCGCTTCTTCGTTTGCTTTAGTGCATCGGCAAATAATGTAGTTTGCTCAACACATGATGATGCAGAAGTTTGCGTTCATCGAAACGCCGCAGAAGAGGCAGCAGGTGTACGTTCGTTGGAACACTTTCCCATGTGAGCAATCATCCTATTTGTTGTCATCCATCGTGTCCACAATCATTACGATGGAGTAGGAAAAGACAACCTGGAAGTGAATAATTCACCTCACCTAAAATCAGGGTTGGTACTTCACGTTAATTCACCGTGTTATTTCACGAGAGGTGTTATGCCCATCGAGTGCCCACCGTTTTTCTATGTACGATGTCCTAGCATATTGAGACCATTTATGGCCAGCTCGGTGTATATTCCCAATCTGCGCATATTGTCATATCTGCGCAGATACGACGGAATATCGTCATTGTAAAAGATAACGCAAGGAGAGATATGATTGGTTGGTCAAGGATAAGATTCCAAGATGATAATATGTCCACATTTCAACAGTCATATCTTCAGTCCAAAAAGACCCAGTGTTTTTTTTGTCCAAAGTTCAGTTCCCATTTCGCCGCCTGCTTCTCATTGTTTTTTCAAAACAAGTGACGGCATCACCGTGTTCACGTACCTGAACGTGTCGACATGAAGTCCTTGATTTCATCCAAGGATGTAGAGGAGTCCAATACAAAAAAAACATCGACGACGCATCATCGATTCTTTGCCTGTTATTTACTCACGCCCGTGAGTCCATCACCCCATCGGCATCGATGTACGTATGTAGGTTTTACCGTGGACCCCGAGAGGCGACTCCGTCAACACAACGGTGAACTCGTGAATGGTGCCAAGCGCACGTGTAAGTATCGACCTTGGGAAATGGTCGTCGTCATTCATGGATTCCCTTCTAAATTTCACGCCCTGCAGTTTGAATACGCATGGCAGCATCCGTATACCGCACGATTGACCCGAAGTGCCGCGACATCTTATGTCAAGGGCAAACCAAAGTTAGGCTCGTCGACGAGTGTGGCACGAAAAATTCTGCAGGCGCAAATTTTTTGTACTCTCAGCCCTTGGAAACATTTTTCATTGACGTTTTCGATTTGTAATTCAGGTGGGTGGCTTTCAATCTCTCGAGATGAATATTTGAATATATGAGCATGTGAATATATATATATGCGTATGTGAATATATATATATGCGTATGTG
>JACKZZ010007191.1_pt1 | contig 17121 bp, 19 predicted proteins | sample 8027871 | NCBI WGS metagenome assembly JACKZZ01 (sample SAMN15724774, study PRJNA655200) | protist metagenome | isolation source: fluorescence activated cell sorting (FACS) single amplified genomes of... | place: USA: West Boothbay Harbor, Gulf of Maine | collected 2000-07-19
TTGAAGGTAAAGAGGACGTCGAAACGTTGTACTGAACACAAAGATTTTGTGCGTAGATGAGTTCGAAGAAGAAGTACGTGAGGGTGAAGCATACGTATCGTGCTCAGAACGAAGATGAGCTGAGTATGAGTAAGAAGCAAATTATAGAGGTCATATTCGAGCATGATGATGGTTGGTGGGAGGGAAAGAATATCGATACGGGACGAACTGGGTAAGATGGAGGACGACTCTTCTCTCTCGTATATAATAATAAGACTTTACCGACAAAAACAACGCAGTGTATTTCCACATAACTATGTTGAGGAGTGTGAAGCTCCTATGGATGAGGATAAACCGAGTCTTCCAAGACGTACGAGAAAGTTTGATTCAAATCAATTGAATAGCGCTCTTCGTTCATTGGCAACGAAAGAGGAGATTTCGACCAAGGAGGATGAACAAGTTCGACTTATTAAAAAGCACGGACGAAAGGACTCCGAAACTGGGGCGTATACGATTGAATTGCCAGATGTAGAACGAACGAAGAGAACGATGTGTCAGCAGATTTGGGACGGAGTGAATCTGTTCGGATGCTGCGGAGAGGAGGCTAAACACGAGAAACCTAAACAAGCAAAACCTCTTCGTTTTACTCTTTGGGCTCACAACATGGGTAACTATGCAGCTCTGTTCTTGGTTGTTGGTGGTGTATTTGCAGAGTACTGGGCTCACGAGGGTTCTGACAGTAAGGCAAAGAAACATTCCAACACAGGTCTCGGAGCGTACTCGATTCTAGCAGGTCTCGTTGTTGCTTTATTTGAGTACTTTTGTGGTCTGAAACGACCTCTCGGTGTGTACGAGCGTAATGGTATTCCAGCTCGATCTGTGCTTCAACTTATTTTAGCAATTCCAGCTTTTTTTACTGTACCCACAATTTTGGGTGCAGCCATGTTGACGGGTGCTGCTGTGGCAAACTTTGCTGCGAGTTCCACGAATGAGTACGGAGATCAGTCTGTGAAAGCAAACAAGAGACGTAAGAAAGCTGCTAAAAAAGCTGGTGATGACGATCCGTTTGGTCTCTTGGAAGATATTGGGGAACAAGGTTGTTGTGCTCGTGTGAATCATATCTTGGGACGTTTGAAAGAGTCTGATTATCTAGGTCAGGCTATTTTAAGTTTGGTGTATTGGTTCATCAACGTACTACTTTTTGTAGTGTACTACAGCATAAATCTTGACGCTGCAGATACGCTATCAGATTGGCTTCCTGGTGCTAAAGCATTTGCGGGTGTACTCAACTTTAACATGGCAATTGTGATTGTTCCCGTTACGCGAACATTTTTGCAATGGTTAAATCATCAAGCAGCATCTGATTCTTGTTTCAGTTGGTTAAAATATCTTCCTCTTCGAAAAAATATTGTGTTTCACAAGATCATCGCTTTCGTAGTTTTGATTGCTGCGATTGGACATATTGTTTGTCACTTGGGTAATTGGGCTGAAGCAGCTAGTGCAACAACTCTTAAGTTTGGAAAGGCAAGGATTTACATTATTTGGATTACTGGAGTGATTATGGCAGTAGCACAATTTTTCTTGTATGTCCTCTCTCTTCTCCTCTTTGTTTTGCACTCACTCACACACTCACACACACACACACATACACCACAAAACAGGTACACGGCTGCAGTAGACAAGGTTCGAAGAGCCGAGTTTCAAATTTTCTGGATCAATCATCACATGTTTATCGTATTTCTTGGTTTTACCATACCACACAAACCAGATTGGGCATTGTGGTTCGCGATTCCTGCATTAATGTATATGTACGAAAAAGTTCAAAGATATCGTCGAGGAAGTCGTCCTGTTATTCTGAAAGAAGTGAGATACATCAAACCCGTACTTGAGCTAAGATTTGAACCCACGGGAATGAAATTTCAGGACGGACAGTACGTGTTTTTGTGCTGTCCTCGACTTGGACGTATGGAGTGGCATCCTTTTACAATATCCTCACCTGAGGGTGATCTCTTTGAGACTTCGGGTGACAAGAAGTTCATGTCGCTTCACATCAAGGTTATTCCTGGAGGTTGGACTGAGCGTGTGAAACAATATCTGGAAATCATGAATCCACAAAAAGCCTATCCTTTTGTTCTGAAACGACGTGTGGGAACGGAACTCATGATTGGTAAGACTTATGGTGTGGATGGTCTGCAACTTCTTCAAGTCGATGGTCCTCACGCTGCACCATGTCAACACTACAAGGAGTACGAAACATGTCTTGTGGTGGGTGCTGGAATCGGTATTACACCCGGAAGTTGTATCTTGAAATCGATTCTGAGATACAAGTGGAGAAAGAAAGCGAATCCTAAACGTCTCTACTTTGCTTGGGTCAATCGTTGGATCAACACGATTGAATATCAGTGGTTTATTCTGCTTCTCACAAAACTTTTCAACAGACTAGGTCACGATCGCAAGATCGGTATCGTAAGCGAGGATCAGACAGTACAGTGTCATCTGTTTTTGACTCGTTTTGACCCCAAGAAACCTGGTGATCCCTATCGAGAACCTCCAAAGGGTTCAAATGGTGAGTACACAGAACCTGATTGGAGACTTCAAGAGGGTTGTGTGAAAATGGCACGAAGAATCGACACGTCTGCACCTGGTGGTTTCAAGGCGCAAAAGCTCTGGAACAAAGTTGTGAATATTCCTACACCTGATGGCGATGTGAAGGGTATGCCTACTCAGATGGCAAGAACAGACTTTCTTCAGGCCAAACTTAAGAATCGTGTCAATAACATTTGGCTTTGGTACGGACGTCCGAATTGGGATCCTCTCTTTGACCTTATCATACGTACTGTACCCGGAAAACGTCAAAGAGACAGTCCAATTCATATCGGTTGTTGTTTCTGCGGTATGACTGTGATTGGAAAACAACTTAAGACTGCATGTAAGAAATTTTCTGATCAGAGCAAGGGTGTTTTCTTTCATTTGCACAAAGAAAATTTTTAAGTGTTTGTGCGCGTGTCTGTTTGTCTTTGCTCTGTTTATATTTTTAGTTAGATAGTTAGTTATCATATAGTAGTTAGTTGCAAGCAGTAGTGTGTGTATACTTGAAGGGCTTCGTACGTTCGTACTTTTACACCGAAAGGTTTCTCTGAGTGGTGGTGTATAATACCTGTATAACGGCGACGTTTATACACATATGTGCCCATATCACACACACACACCACCACACAATAATTTAACATTATCACACACAAAAAAAATTATCGACATTCCACGACACCGTTTTCAAGTAATAAACCCACAAACTCACTTCTGACCTTGCTTTGAAGTACAGATCGGCCCATACTAGCCAAGGAATCGTCCCAATCCTTCAACACGTCAACCAATTTATCTACGAGTGTTTCGATCTTAATAAAGGAGGAGGAGGAAGAGGAGTCAGATTCCAATAGAGTTTCCACAAGAGGTGCAAAACATAGATCGAATTCCAATCGACTCTCAGGATATTCCATAAATCGACATGAATTTCTTGCACAGTGATATACAACCGCAATGGTCTCACCGTCCTCGTCTTGCTCGATTGCGAGATGAAGTACATCATGACGTACAAGTCTTACCTCAGTTTGAGTACTTGAAAGGGTAACATCATGTTTCCATTTCGAGGGAAACTCAATCGGAAGACGACCTCGAATTCGTTTTCTAGCGAGTTGATCTACTGCAGCGTCTACGAGATTGTAGGACACGTCTCTGACGTAGTCACACATACCTCGAACATTTGATAAAAACGAGTCTCGATCCTCGCAATCTGTCTTCTCCTCATTTCGAATACCCGCAATTCTTGAGGTCAGACCACGAACAAGTCCTCGTCTCATTGCAACATTAGACTCGATTGCGTTACGTAATGCCTCAGTTTGAATAATCTCCATCAAGTCCACGTAAGAATTTGTCTGACCAGTACTCACGGTGAGATGAAGAGAGTGCTCACAATCCTTGGGTGTTTTTGCATAGTGTATGAAACCTCGAGGAAAGTATAACATATCACCAGGTTCGAGAGTTACTGTACGGCACGGTTTACCTAAATCCTCAATCTTGAAATCAGGTGATGAATATCGAGGTAACATCTCTGCCTCTGTCTCTGGTTTATACAACGTCCATTCCTTCTTCCCCTCCAGTTGCAACACGAAAGCTTCGATATCGTCGTAATGTGCCGCAAAACCTTGCGTATTTCCTGGAGTGAGATACGCATTTGAACTCACAAAATCCTCAAACTCAGACTCCAACTCTGAAAGAACACGATGTATACTCGGAGAATGTGCCTGAGGACACAGAAGCCTTAAACTACATCCCTCCTCTCGAAATTGCTTCCGCACTACCATATCGAACCTTGCCGCTCCCGTCTCCCCCTCATGAAAATTCTCTCTCAATCCATCTTGATTTACCCTTGTTACTGTCATATCCTTCTCATATGTAAGCTTTGAATCCTCAATCCACTTGAATATTCTCTCCGAACTGAAATTTAGCCTTTCAAACAAAGATTTCGTCGTATCGTTACGTTTTACGACGAAAATCTCGTTCTGAAACGTTTTCTTAAAAAACAAATCCACATTTCCACCACCAATCAAAGAGCTCAGTGTTGAATGCGATGATGATGATGATGATGATGATGATGAAATTTCAACAATTTTTCGTTTCTTCTTCTTCAACTTCCTACGTTCCGCTTTGCTTAGACGCTTCATGTTTCGAACTTTTTAAAGCCACGCATAAATTTGTTATCTATAGATAAATAAGCTTATGATATGAGATATATGACATACCTTTATCCACAATAAATACATAAAATTGTTATTCGTATTCAATGAACTAACGATTGGACTCGAAGAATTTGGAAGTGCGAACCTACAGACATGTTGAGACAGAAACAAGCAAAATCGAAACGCTTTCCATTAAACCAATGATGTAGACGTATCTTTTTCGAACACCCGGCATATTTTTTAAAATCATCATTTCGAATGTATGCGATTCTTACCGATGAACAACCTGTCGTGTTGACTGTGACAACAATGATGTCATTCAGCTTCCAAGGCCCTAACGTTTCAGTTGAATTTGCATGCACCTCGCCGTAATTATATATTCGACCGCTTTGTGATTGAATTCCAAAATAATTACTCAAATTTCCCTCAATCGGAACATTGCAGGGTTTAGCATCATTGTTCCAAGTGCCCCCGGCAAGACCGATGTAATTGTATCGTAGACATTTTTTCACTCTCACGTAAACTCTCCATGTTCCCGTGTTTTTTCGAAAGTCAAGATTCGTTTTGACGACTATTCCTGCGTCCCCCAAGTTACCTGTTGGGTAACTAAACTCATGAAACCCCTCCGGAGTTTTAGTTAGTTTCACAAACTCATAATCCGTCCCTCGCAAACCTGGTAATGGATGATCTTGCCATCCCTGCGACATGGTGAAAAAAAATCTTGTGAATACGAAATCATATGAGGAAACGTACCGGTTTGAGGAATATCGCAATACGTTGAAACAACGTCTTGTTCAAGCGATACAACAGATCAAACTTCTTTATCATCATCACAATGATGTTCTGACGAATCTCTCTCTCTCTTGCTTCATCATCTTCTTCTAGAGAGAGATCCATAGTATTCACTTTTTTTTTGAGAATGCATCTATACATCCATACATCTATACATCTATACATTATACATCTATGCATCTATACATCTGTATACATCTATACATCTATACATCTATACATCCATCACACGAATGTCGGAGAAGAGGACAACGTACACGTGGAATCTGTCTAATAATCAGTCGATTACGGTAGATATAGGAAATGTGGATAATGCTAGAGGTAGTGTGTCAAAAAGTACGTTAAAAGAACTTCCTCTGTACAAGATCGAGTCTAGAGACGTCGTTCGGATTATAAGTCGACGTAACGAAGTTCCCAGCGCGTTGGCAGAGATCAGAGCGTGCTTGAAAGAGTCTAATGGTAGTAATGGTAAAAATATGAGAAATGGGGCGAATTTGAGTGTAGTGGGCTTCGATACGGAGACGAGACCATCGTTTAAAGCGGATCGGCCGCAGAATAAGATCGCTCTTATACAAATCGCCGTTTCCGAGAAGAAAGTGTATTTGTTCATGCTAAATGCAATTTGCAACGGAGCGCGCTTGAATATACCAAGTCCACTCTTGAGTCTTCTCTCTGATCCAAATGTGCTCAAGGTTGGTGTGGGTGTCAATGGAGATGAGGAATCCATACGTGCCAGAGAGCCTCGTTTTCGATGCAACGGTTCCTTTGTCGATATCGCTTTGATCGCAAAGAAGAAATTTCCTAGTCTTGAGAAGACCGGTCTCAGAGGTCTTACTGCATCACTTCTTCGAAAGCGACTTTCGAAAGGACAACAGATGAGTAATTGGAACAAACGAGATTATACCGAAGCACAGAAACGATACGCTGCGCTTGATGCAATTGTAGGATTGGTGTTGTGGCGAGGTTGTTTGGATTTGGCTCGTCTACCTCCGTATCCAGCTTCGGAGAGATTGAAAGAGGAGGACAGAGCACCTTGGATATGCTACATCTGCGATGGAAAAGAGTTTGAGACTCGGATAATGTTGACACAACATACACTAGGAAAGAAGCACACAAAACGAGCATCAAAGACACAGAACGGTAAGGGCGATGAGAAGAGAAGGAAGGTAATCCAAGCTACCACGATGGTGGTGCAAAATTCTTCTTCTTCAACAACAACAATAACTCACGACAACGACAATGAAGAAACAAAAAAATGGTATCATAAGGTTGTTATGACAGCAGGTGCTGTTGTGTTTGGTGAATCTAAAACTGAGCAGTTTGAATTCATAGTAGCTGGTGTACGTGTGCAAATGAGCTTTGACAAGCACTGCAAACCTGTAGATGAGCAATCTGAGTCATCAATCTTCTCTCATGGATTGATTCCTGAAGAGTTTGCAATTTTAATAATGAAGAAAAATTTGGGTTCACGATTTCGAATTGAATACGGACATTCTGGGTCCATTGTGCCTAAATCTCCTGAGAATAAATTTCGTCTTCAGCAAGTGGGTGTACTTGTTACTGATGTTGTTGTCTGTCACAATTCTCGTACCACCAAAGATGTACGATTTGCAATTGTTCGAGGTTGGCAAAAGCGCCCCAAAATAGTGTTTGGGTTGTCTCTGTGCCATCGATTTGGGTTGTTGACCCCGGGAGATGAGTCGATGGATGTGTGCTGTTGTTGATGAGCATTGTTTTATTAAAAACTAAAATGAATATAGAATACGGTAACTACTTCTTACATTGAAAAAACAGGACACATAGAGAGAGACACAGGGGAATCACACTCACTTTATTTAGTAGAGACTTGTCTTCTTCATGATACGAAGGAACTCCTCCTCGTTAATCTCACCGTCACCGTCACGATCAGCCTCATCGATCATTTCCATCAACTCCTCGTCAGTCATGTTCTCACCAAGCTCCTTGGCAACTCTCTTGAGATTTGCAAACGTGATCTTTCCGGTTTCGTCCTCATCAAAGAGTCGGAACGCCTTAAGAATCTCCTCTCTGGAATCTTTTTGACTCATCTTTGCCGTCATCATCTCAAGAAATTCCTGAAAATCAATCGTACCACTTCCATCCGTATCGATATCCTTGATCATCTTTTTGATCTCTTCCTTCTTGGGTTCAAATCCGAGAGCTCTCATCGCTACCTTGAGCTCTTTCTGATCAATCGTACCGCTACCATCTGTATCGAAAAGATCGAACGCCTCTCTGATTTCCTGTTTCTGCTCCTCTGTGAGCTCGAATTTCGATTTGCTCTTTTTATTTCGTCTTGCCAAACTCTGTATGTGTTTGTGTGGGTGAGTGGAGTGAGTCGTACGGATTGTGTGTATGATTTCAATGGGGACGCCGCTCCGAGAGCGGTGAGTGACGAACGGAATTCTCTCGAACTATCTCTACGAGATACACATTCATGAAATCATATTTTATTATAAACATGAAACACATCCATAGATATCATAATTACCCATACACATTACACAAAAAAAAAATCAAATGGAGAAAGAGACAGAGAGTCAGAATGATCGGGTGGTGAGTGACGAAAGGTTCTCCGACTCTCGAGACGACGCCTCGAGCCACTTTTTTATATTTAACATTTTTAAAAATCACACGGACGCTCAAACATCACACAAATAATAATACACAAGGTATACATATACAGAGACACGTAATTGAGAAAATCGATATAACGTACCATCGTTGATGTGTGATCTACTTTTAGGATTTCAAATTTTTTTCAGTTTCTGTTTTTTCCACTTTCCGTTTTCCAGATGTGGGTGGTGGAGAGAGTATACGATACGGATCTTGTTTCACCACACACATACATTGTGCACGTTGTTGTGCAGACTCATCATAGGATATCGATTTGAGTGGGAGTGTGTGTTACTATTATGATGTATAAAAAATAAGGCGCGAAGTGCACGTCGTTTGCGATGATGATGATGATGAACGACATGTGTATGTGTGTGTGTATATGCGGGGAGGTTGTGGTAGTAGTGACAAATTACACTCTCCACTCATACATCTATAGAATCCGACTCGAAATGCTGGCCTCGACAATGAGGGCGACGATGCCTCTGAGCAGAGGTATCATGTTCAATGTGTCAAAGAATAAGAATGCATCGATTTTTGATCAGATGATGGGTGCTCGTGGTATGGCGTACATGAATCGAAGGAAGAGAGGTTTGTACGGAAAAAAGGAGACTCGATACGGTAACAACGTCTCGCATTCTTTGCGTCGTACTCGACGTGTATGGAGACCTAATATTCAGTGGAAACGGTACGTTTACTACCCACTTACACACGCAAACAAATATGATACACATACAAACACATACGGCACATAACAGAGTATACAGCGAGACCTTGGACGAGATGTTGAGAATCAAGATGTCGACGCACGCTATGAGATGTATAGATAAGGCTGGTGGTTTGGATAATTATATTCTTTCAAAGAAGCGAAGGGATCAGGATTCTATTTTGGGTGAAGATTTAAAAATTCGTATCGAGACTATTCTCAAGGCTAGAGCTGAAAGAGGTGATATCGAATCGCTGGCAAAACTTCGACTCGCGGGCGTGTCTGGATATAAAGTTCCGAATCCTGAAGAGTCCGTACGGGAACTTCTCAAGTCTTCTTCTTCGAAACCGGCATCATCCTGATGATCACCAACAAGCGTAAATATATTTTTTTTCTAAAGTATTAAAAAGGATACTACACGTACTTAAAACACAAAATCAATGTATTAAATCATGAACAACGAGCTCAAACAAAAAAAATGATTATAGGAAGTTTTTCTTTCTTCCCACAAAGACGTAATGTGTGGGATAAAATACAGTGTACGGAACACGAGAGCTGTTCTCGTAGTACCAAACCAACTTCATGTTCTTACGCAACCAGTTCACGTGATCGCGATTGAAGTATACACCATCGTTGGAGAACCACCATTGATAGAAACGTTGATCTAGACGAGTCTCTCTTCTGTATCGCATGGTAAAGTCCACAATACTGAGAAATCCATCCTTCTTCAACATATTGTTCATGGCAACAAGAGCTTGATTCCAGTTCGGGATCATTGTGAGACAGTATGAGCATGTCACGAGATCACACTTTCCGTAAAAGTCTTGAGCCTTGAGAAATTTCGCGTCTGTGATATCACCTTGAATCAACTTGACCTGTCTGGAGATACCCAAACGATTGACTCGTTGTTTTGCGATCTCGAGAAGTGCGGGACTCAGATCGAGAAGGTAAACTTTCATTTTCTTTCTCTTTTTGATCTTGTCCAAAACAAATTCAAGATCACGTGCTGTACCGCATCCCACGCTGACCCAGCAGTCGATTGGTTGGGTCCATGGTACACCTTAAGTATATATATGTGTGTGTGTGTGTGACACTTTCCAACAAAGAAAGGAAAAAAAAAAAACGTACCGTACTGCATCATCGTGTCACGATCAGGAAGAAGAGCCTCACGAAATCCGTCGTATCTCGGACCCTGACTCTTGTAAAAAGTAGCAACATCTTTACTCTTTCTCAATGCATGCATGGCCATGGATCCCATGACTCTGATATCATCCCATGTCGAGTTGTTGTATGTTGTCTCAGAAGCCTCAGCTTTGATCATGCTGATATCAAAGTTCTTGGGAACTTTGCATTCCCACTGAGAGAGATACCATCCTACACGATCGTAATCCGGAACAAGATCAGGGAAGAGTTGTGCAAGGACGGGTGAATGTACGTCCATGTCTGGTGCGAAACTTCGCCAAAAGATTCGACATTTCTTCTTGTTCACACAAGGTACAATGTCGTGTACCAATCCAGCAACCATCTCAAACGGCATCCAATCCATACTATCCAGAAGCGAGATCACGGTCCAGTCGTTTCGTTTCTTCGCAGCATCACCCAAAAGTCCATGAAACAGTGTAACATTGTTTACTCTTTTCTTAAGTTCTGGATAGAACTCGGCTGACATGTATCTAGGACAGCAGTCCTTGGCAAATACTCCCGTGATATATCCGTGATAGAAATAATTATCCTTGAGCCACATTCGTGTACCTGTTGAAATGGTTGGTGTTGGATGGTTGGTTCGTTGATGTTCGGTGAGAGTTGAAACCAAGAGAAAGAGGAATTAATAAACAAACGGAAACATACTTAAGATCTCAATCAAACGCTCAGAAAACAACTCAGGTTGACGAGAAAGAAGAGAAAGCTGCTCATGAGGTACACCACCCAAAGGAGCAAGCCATTCCCACATCCAAGGTTGAGAGATGACCCATGCTGAGATAGAGATGAACCAACTGTTGTGAATATCGATTGGAATCTTTCTGTGCATGTTTTTGTCCAGTCCCGCGATCTTGCATAAAATCATCAGAATCCATGCCATCAATCCGCTGCTTCCCGCAAACATCAAGTTCGAGTAGAAAATACCCTCACCGTTCTCGTCCCAGAACTCCACACTGCTCTCTCTTCGAAGCAAAGAACGAACTTTTGATTTGTAGTACTTTTTAAACACGAGATGATCACTTCTTCCGAACAAGGCAAAAAAATCCTCATGACACATCTCACTTTGAATACACGCAAGTTTGAGATCCAGAAGTGCAAGTTGAGCCTCGTTCAGATCAGCAGCAACAATATGCTTAGGATTTCCACATAAATAATCCAAGACATTATCACCCGCACTGGAGATTGTGAGAATCACATCATTCTTGTTGAACTTGAGTTTCAGACGCTCAACTTTGGGATCCTCCCAAGAGATATTGTATATGATTTTACGTGATTTGATTGCATCCATGATGAACGAGTCAGAGTACGTGCTTTGAAGTACCTGGTTAGGTTGATATGTGAGTGAGGGTGTGAGTTTTTTTTTTTGATGTGACGTCATGTGTGAGTAACCCGTACCGTAATCATCTTAAACGTAAAGTAGAGATACGCTCCGATATGAAGTACATTGCTTCGAACACTGTTCATCGTGGGAGTCTCCCACCATCCAAAAGAGATGTAGAGATGAGTTCCGAGCTGAACTACAACCATCATGCAAAGAACTGCAAGTTTCTGTTTTAACGTAAGCTGAGCCTGCTTCAACTTCATACCTTGACTTGTCCACCACCTTCCAAACCATTGCATGTGAGCTCTTAACACAACAAGACTAGTGATGAAACACATTGTGGACTGCTCTAGAAGTGCATACGTCGCAACACTGTGATAGAGAATTCGAGTGAAGTAAAACATGGTCGCAAAACTCCACTTGAGCTCTTTCTTTCCTTGAATACGTTTCCAACTCAGATAAATCGTGGGAACCTCCTCCACAAGAAAAATTGCAAAGAACGATGTTCGCTTGAAATACAGTAGATAAGAACAAAACACAGCGTAAGCTACGTGATGCGTCACACCGCTCTCCCAATCTAACTCGTTCACGTACTCCACGTTCGCGATCGCCAGATCCGTCACACAATACGCTAAAAACAGTACTGCTAAATATCTCGACAACTCCGTCTCCGATTCTTCCAAAATCTCCGTGAAACCAAGTTCACATACATTCTTGAAGATGTATAATCCAGCCACCGAGGTCACAAGACTGTTCCGAGAATTAGTTAGGAGCGCGTAAATTAAAAAACATATATAAAATAAAAACGTACCTCGTGTACATGGTGAGTATCCAGGCTCGATTGAATGTCTTGGGTAGTATTCTGGTAGCATGTAGCATCTTTCCTACAAGATATATCGCACACATGGTGATCATCTGTCCGAAGATAGCCTTAAGTAAATCTTCCTCCGTCTCGCTCGTCGTCGCCGACGACGGGTAGAACTCTCTGAATTTAGCACGAAACGGAGGTGGAATCGCATGCATCATAACATCAGTCATTGAATGTGCCATATATATATATGAATTTCTCTTTACTTCACTTTTTTTTTTCTTCCACAATCTCTCTCTCTCTCTAGAGATTATTTTCACTTTTTTAAAAAATACGTATACCGTGTTCAATTTGTGTGGCATCGGTGCACATAATTTCGAGGACAAACATCGAACCTATTCATATCATATATACCCACGTATGTTGGAGGAAATTCGAGGACAAATTGTACTAGAAGAGATAGAAGAAGAAGATGTACTTTTACTAACTAACTAACTTTGTTTGGAGGACAAACTTCACTGCTCGCAGCTAGCTCTGCTACTCACTTTTTTGATCGCCCGCCCAATTTCGAGGTGCACTCTCGCATCATGAAGTGAATTAATTATCCTTTCACTTTTACACTCAGACAACAAATATCCACCAACTAGCTAACTAACTAACTAACTAACTTTGTGTTTGGAGGACAAACTTCACTGCTGCTCGCAGCTAGCTAGCTCAGCTACCCACTTTTGATCGCCCGCCCAATTTCGAGGTGGACTCTCGTCACTCCCGCATCATGAAGTGAATTATCCTTTCACTTTAACACTCAGACAACAAATATCCATCCACCAACTAACTAACTAACTAACTAACTTTGTTTGGAGGACAAACTTTTTTTTTTTCTCACTTTTGATCGCCCGCCCAATTTCGAGGTGCACTCTCGCATCATGAAGTGAATTTCAAATTTCAGAAAAAAGTGGAGAGAGAGAGAGAGAGATGATGATGAAGAAGGGTCCTATGATATTGATCGAGGCTCCGATTCCAGATTATGATGATATCAATGAGAAATTTCGATATGTGATAGAGTGGGATTTGAAAACATTTACGTCACCTCTAGAGTTTGTCAAGTCTGTCGCGGTAGATATGAGATTCGACGACGTCGACGGTACGTTATTTTTTTTGTTAACAATTCTCCATCTCTCTTTTAGAGATAGATAGATAGAGAGAGAGATAGAGAGTTACAATTTATTTAAATATGTATATATTTGAGTTAAAGAGAGAGAGAGAAATCGGTCGTGAAAAGTTCGTCCTGTCCTCAGTCGAAGTCGTCGCCGTCGTCCCAAGAATCATACACAAACACACATGCACACACACACCACAACAGTTGTCGTGATTGCTTCCCAGATAGAGGATCAACTTCAAGATTATCAAGATAATCCTGATGATGCAAAATGGAAGGAGAGATACGATATTTTTAAGGATTTAAGAGTAGACAGATGTCTGACGAAAATCGAAGACGTTATGGAGACTTCGCAGTCTACTCCTCCTCCTCCTCCTCCTCCTCCTACGAAAAATACAGAACGACCTTTAACTCCAACGCAAGAAGTTCCACAAAATCATTATTTTTCTCCACCGCATTCGAAGAAACCATTTGTACAACAACAACAACAAAAGAAGAGAAAGATTAACACGAACGAATCTTTGACGCAACGCAAGAAAAAGAAAAAGAACAACAAGAGCTACAACAACAATCCTTTGTCTAAATTTCTTGAAATGGATCCAGATAAGCTCAAAGAGTTGTATGATATATCAATGGCGTATTGTGGGAAATGTGGAGAGGGTGGTGATATGTTTTGCTGTTCGAGTTGTCCTGGTGTGTATCATGCAAAATGTGTTGGTCTGAAATCTGTTCCCGATGATGATTGGTACTGTGATTGGTGTAAATCAACAGACGAAAACGTTCGAAATATTCTCCGCTTCTCAGAATTGAAAGACAAGAAAAGATGTATGTGTGTTTTGAGTACGTTGAGAAAAAATGACTACGCATCTGTGTTTGAGGATCCTGTGGACATTCCAGGGTATAAAATGTTTATTAAGAAACCCATGTGCTTCAGTGTGGTACAGAAAAATCTTCTTGGTGGTGTGTACGATGCTGACATTAGAGGAATGTTTCGTGATGATTTGGAATTGATTTTCAAAAATTGTATGGAATTCAATCAACCGAGTTCAGGAATTTGGCGTCTTGCTCAAATCTTGACACAGTTTTATATGCGAACAGAGGATGGGGTGTATAATGTGGTGTATTAAAAAAAAATGTTGTCGTGCGAGTATGAAAAATAGTACGTAATTAATTATTTTAAATACACACACACACAAACAAAAGAAAATAAAAATAAAATAAAGTGCATCACGAAAACAAAAAACGATGACCTTTCTTTCTTTTTTTCTTCTTTTTTGACAAAGAACTCTCATCGAGTTTTAAACGATTCTCACACTTATGATCACGTAGAAACACACGAGAGGGAAACTTTTTCTTACATCCCTCCGTTCGACGCAACTCACTTTGCCATGATGTAATATGTGCTGTTCCGAAAATACAGTCATCATGACTCACGATTTTCAAGTCCTGATTTGCACCGACACTCATATTTTTCAAATCCAATGCAACAAAATCACATACACCCAGTTTCAAACCCTTACTGTTCTGTTTAAGTTTTGGTACACTTCGAAACTCTGCAAGTAGTTGTTTCGGTACATATCCAGGTTCGAGTTGAAACATGAATCGTTCATCCATCACGAATTCGATATCTTCTTTTGAGGACGAGGACGAGGACGAGGACACAGCTCTGGATTTTAAAATCATTCGAGTCTCACGATTACCCTTACTCTTAATTGAACACGTCAACACTAGTTTACACAAGATTCGAGATGAACTTAACTCTTTCATTTTAAGTTTCGAGACACGAATTCTGTCTACGAGAACTCGAAAATGTTTCGTTGTGATCTTGTCATTCTTCTTTACCGTTGAGATCGTAGATTGACGTAAGAACCTGCGTTGGTTTTGTTTGTTTGTTGATGAGTGAGTGGGTGGGTGAGTGAATATGTGAGTGTGCATATGAGTAAGCACGTAAGAAAAGAAAAAAAAATCACGTACGTGGTCGCACCATCACTCGTCATCTTAGTCATATCTATGACATAGTTCACACCCTCGATTGTGAATGTTGTGGACTTACTCATCTCCTTATATGCTTTGTTTAGTGATAACTCATCCTCCGTGCCACATCGTCTCCATTTCGTTATCTCTGTTCTTCTTCGTTTACTTTTAGAATACTCACTCTTGACTGTCGCAGATAACGCATCGATCTCGCTCTTTGTGGGTGCAGTCCAATCCCATGTCGAGTCACAAGAGAACCACTGCACGGGTTTCGTGTTCTTCTTTATCTTTTCTTTTTCCTCGTTCTTGCATTCACGTATCGACACAATCAGGCATCCCGCCATCACGACGTTAGGTCTTTGAACTTGCTCCTTCAAGTTACGAAACGCTGCAAAGTAAACTTTAGCTTTTTCTAAAATGCTCTCCTTCAAATTCTCCGCAATCTCAAGCTTCTCCACCAGCTCCGACATGATTTTAAAATATTTTACCTTTTGTTCGTCCTTGTATCCGACCGTAGTCGTGCGAACTTGCTTACCGTAATTATTCGCACCCTGATTCACATCTCTCTGAATTCGACGCAAATGACTACTCTGACGACTGTTCTCCGAATCAAATGCGATGTGACAGGAATAATTCTGAACCTTGGAGAAAAACTTATTTACTGAGTTTCCATGCTGATCTCTGTTTTTCCCATCGTTCTTATCATCCTGAGCGAAATTTCGAATCCAAGTTCCACTCGTTGTTCTTCTAGCCTCTGCAATCGTGCCACACTTGGTACCTGTGTATATGTGTGTAAAATATTTAGAGTGAAACTCCACCCTTAACGTTAGAAGAAAGTATGCCATCCACACGTACATGTCAAGTTCCCCTCTCTAGTTGAAATGACAAACTTCTCAATTTTGTCGTTATCACAATTCTTACACTTGATACTCCTGTTCGGAGCTCTCTCCTTCTCCAATGTGAATCCCAAGCTGTCTCCACCGCCGATCGACTTCTCCAGAAGATAGCACATCTCATTGATTGTTTCCAAGCTCTCGTTCACCTGATTCGCGATGAACCTCTCCATATTCGTCTCTGCAGCTCGAAACTTCATCTCATCCTCCTCATCATCACCCTCTTTTGTCGTCATTTCTCTCTCTCTCTCTCTCTCTCTCTCTCTCTCTCTCTCTACGTAATGACTTTGTACGAATCGAAAATTTTACAGTAGCGATATAACTTCGTCGTCGAACGTAAACTAGTCACGTCCTACCTATTTCAATATTTGAACTTGATTGAGTACTCTTTTTAATTATTTATATATATGTATATATATATGACGAATTGATATATATATATATTCACACAAATTTGGATTTTTTTTCTTCTCTCTCTCTCTCTCTCTCTCTCTCTCTCTCTCTCAGAAAGTGGATTCCTACCTGTGGAGATGTACATATGTACGTATGAGATACATGAGAGTGCAGTATAATGTACGTATGATAATGTATGAGATACCTACCTACCTACCTACCTACCTCTACCTCCTACCTAATGTACGTGTATTTAGTAGAAAAATAGTAGAATTGATTGTTTTTCTTCCTGCCGCGGTTCATCATTTTTTTGGATGGATGTTTTAAGATCATAACCAACCACACACACACACAAACAAAACCACACTACTATTTCACACACATAATCCTCGTATTCATACATACATGTACAGTCCCCCCAATGGCTTTGGTTTTTATACCCGGCCGTAGCCGGCCGACCCCACAGTATACGATCGAGCTCTTTCAAAAGATACCACTGGGGCATTCTCAGCACATATGCAATTTC
>JACKZZ010014989.1_pt1 | contig 17121 bp, 8 predicted proteins | sample 8027871 | NCBI WGS metagenome assembly JACKZZ01 (sample SAMN15724774, study PRJNA655200) | protist metagenome | isolation source: fluorescence activated cell sorting (FACS) single amplified genomes of... | place: USA: West Boothbay Harbor, Gulf of Maine | collected 2000-07-19
TAAACAAATTCTCGTTTAATGTTCTCAAAATCTGCACTTTCTCTTTAATACGCTGTTTATTAATCTCATTGCTGTGTTTCATAGATTCCATTGTGGTTTTCAAGTGTTTTGTTACACTATCAGAAAATCCAAAACCCAGTTCGAATATACGAACGACTATCTCTCCTTTATAAGTTGATTTTCTTGCAACTTCTTTAGTAATTACGTATGCAGCATAAAACATATACGGGAAAATTTTCTTTGATAAAAATGTATGCATTTCCTTATCTGTCCTCCGCTTTTGGTTTAATATTTTATCATACATAGATACTAGTATGTTGATCTCACTGTTTGTATCGATTTTTGTAACGGTGTTATTGTTGTTAAATTTATTATGCTGGATATTATTGGTATTGTTGTTTGCGTATAGTTCAATGCTCTTTTGTACTTTTGTGTACACTAACGTGTTTAAGATGAAGAAGATTTTTGCGAATTTTGTATCGCTTTTATTATGAATATTTAAAGGTAGCAATATTGCTGGTATGACATTATTTTTGTTGTTATTATTATTAGCTTCGCACTGATATGATTGTTTAGAAAAAAGTGTTTTCGCTGCGTCATGAAAACATTTCAGTCTGTTTATGTTTAACTTGTTACTATGAACTGGTGGTGAATTCTTAATAAACTGCCGTATTTTCAAATCGACCTCGTACTCCGTTTTTTGTCTAGTGCCGTCATCCACACCAGCTGTCTCCTCTCCTTTCTCCATAACAGTATTTAATATCGGGGCGGTGGGTCTTCCGTCGAGGAGAGACGTTACTTGAAGATGTGTCGCTCATTGTAATAAAGCATTGCAACGTAACGAGATATAAATGAAAACTTCTTCTATATGCACATATGTACGTAGTAATAGTAATTATTATTATTATTATTTATTTTTTTTATTAATAATAATAATAATTTGTAATTGTTGTTATCATTATTTTATTATATTACAGTCGTCTAAGTCGTCCATTTTAAATGCATAATAATAGTCGTCTGCTGTTGTGCACTTCTTTGAATTTTAATTTTGTTGTAGCAGCACAGTCGGTGTTGTTGAAAATAAATTTATAATAGTAGACACTACTAGTTATAATAATATTTTTACTCTGAAGAAGGTGGTGTACATGTATGAATATTTTTGGAATAATAATATAAATACTGCTGTAGTATAGCATAATTAATTTAAATTGTTAGGTATAATATAATTAAAGGTTTTTTTTTTTATTTTAAATACCAGGTAATCATACACAGGTAAAAATTTCTGAAATCCGTCAAACTTTTTGTTAAATATATTAAGTATATATATTTGTATACTAATAGTTCTATCAAATAAAATAGGAATCTTAGTATACAATTATATATACTTAATATATTTAAAAAAAAGTTTGGTCGATTTGGAAAATTTTTACCTGTGTATGAATAGACTAAAAAAAATTGAAAAAAACGACGACTGAAAACCTTATTCTGGGCTGTTCGAGTAACTGTTGATGTAACCGATGTATCTAAATATAAATAATAATATATAATGGTGTACTATTACTATTTCAATGTACATTTATAATACGATTATATTATTACCTATCAATACCTTATTGTGTTTTGTGTGACTTAACATTGTGTGGTCGACTATATAATACCTGGTAACAATTATAATAATAATAAAAAATATATTTCATATATTATGCAAATAATAATGTACAACAATGATGTGTGATGTGTGATGTGTACAGCGAACATCCATTGACAATAAGCGATTATTACTTTAGTGTAATGAATACAGATTTTGCGGGTCATTTTCAAGTCATAACGGGCTTGAAGCATCATGCCGAAGAAGAAGAATCGATATGACGAAGCGTTTGATAATCTATGGGCGGATCAAGTGTCAAAACCTGGAGAATATTCTGAATTTGAACAAGAAGAAGCAGCTATCAAAATCCAAGCAGTCATGAGAGGTCGACAAACACGGAGAGACATAGCTGGTCAATCAAAAAAAAATAAAAGGGAAAAACGCAAGAAACAGCGAAAAGCTGAAAAAGAAGCTAAAAAGAGGAAGCGAAGAGAAAAGAACCGAATTGATAACCAAGAGATTATTAAAACAAACGCGTTATCTGATTTAGAAAGAAAGGTCGCAGAGCTGGAAATGAAACATGTCGAGAAAGAGAAAAAAGGGTTTATAGCTGGTGCAAGAAATAGAATATTTGGATCGACGCAACCGAAAAAAGATAAAGTTATTGATCATAAAAAATTGCGAGAAGAAAGAGAAGCAGCCGCAAGAAAAATCCAAGCCATACAGCGTGGTAAAGTTGGTAGAAAAAAGGCTCAACAACAAAAAGAACAACTGATTAAACGAGAAAACGACAAACAAATACGGCGTGAACAATTAAAACGTGAAAAGGAAGAGCGGTTGTTACGAAACCAAGAGCGTAATGCAATGTATGAAGAAAAACGTAACGCAAGGAAACAAAAACTAAAATTGCAAAGCCAGATGGATGCGGATTATAAACGAGAACAACGAAAAAAGGCTGAAATGCGGCGTAGGAAAAATAAAAAAAAGGGCAATGCACAGCAATTACTAGCACAACAGCGGATAATACAATATAATGCAATGGTATCAATATTTAATCAATTTGATGGCGATGGAGGTGGTACAATTAGCATGTATGAGTTAAGAAACATGTGCATACACATGAGCCAAGAAAATGGGCTGGAATTACCATACGATGAAGAACTACAACAAACAATAAATTTAATGTCGAAAAATAAAAATGCAACTAGTATAACATTATCGCAATTTGAAGATTGGATTGGGACAATATTTACAATGTCAAAGAAACAAATGATTGATATTAGTAGAAAATCGCCATTTCATCAGCGATATGTAAATTTAATTAATATTTGTATGGCGTGGTTAAATAACATTTTAGAAAATGAAACACTAAGACGACAATACTACGACAATAACAATTTTCCACAACAAAATGATAGTAAGAGTTTATCTCCACGCCAACGGCGTAAACAACAAGCATTAATACAACGGCAACAGGAAGAACTAGGATACAATAATAGAAACGCGGGTAATATTAGGATAGGGTCAGATGCAGCAGCAAGAAGACACAAAGATATCATGGAAACCCGGCGTCAAAACGAATTAGATCGAATTAGACAGCTAGAAGCAGCAGAAAAAGAACGAAAGGAAGCTGAAATGTATAGAGCGAAAAATCAAAGGAGCAATATGATAGAAAAATTGAGATAAAACAAAATAATGAAAAGCGAATGAATGCTATACATCAGCGTCGACTAGAAGAACATATAAAAAAGCAGGAAGAAATAGATAGAACGAAAAAGGACCTATTTGAAAAAAAAGGATATAGCATATCAAGTAAAAATACTGGCATCGACTACGATGCGACTTCGTCGCAATTATTAGGAATGAGCACATCTACAAAGCATTATGATATGACGTTACCGAGAAAAAAACAAAGGGATGTAACAGAATATTATCCAGGCCAACAAGATGTTCATTCAATCAATCAGGTTGAAGCTGATATAACACATTGGCTATTTATGGAAGATAGTAACAATAATACTTTTGGTAATTCCCAGCGTTCTGTCTTTTTGTCATCGACAATTGGCGATTTACAACAAGGAAGAGGGGAGAGAATTGCTGCACAACAACAATTGATTATTAGCCAATCAGGTGATTGGGATGATTGGAATGATGATACTTCGTCTTCTAGCTTAATGCAACAAGGGTCCTCCTTAATGATGGAGCAAAGCTTCAACAGTTTTTCCAGTGAAAATCCACATGAAAATAATGCGCTGGGTATAAATGCATCTAGAAATGCCTCGACTGTCAAAAATCTTTTTGATTTTTACAGCGAAAATAAGAAAAATAGAAAGACGAAGCCATTAATTTCACGCTTAGCGTTCATTGATTTTGTTGATAGTTTAAATTTGCCCTTGGATAGTCGACAATATAGCCGACAACAGGCGTCTCTTATTTACAAAAATTTAACTATGGAATATAATGTTACACAGATGAGCTTCAATGTCTTTCAATTTGCATTATTTGAAATTTCAAAGTTTATTTACAATGATATCAATCATAACGAAGCTTTTAATCAATTTACAGTTGAATATTTGAAGAAGGCAGAGGTGAAGACAAAGAAAAAGAAACTGTCCTCAGGATCGCCGTCAGCGATGAAAAACAAAGTTCGCTCACCAACACTTGGTGCTAGTAAAAGAAGGGGGAGCCCAAAAAATAAATTTATCAGAAAAGTGAACAATGACTACAGCATGATGAAGATTTAATCTGATGTTGTAGTGTGCGAGGATGGAAAGTATAGCAAGTAGGAATATTATCAAAAAATTTGAGTTAAAATATGTATCATACTTGGGATGTAACTAAAAATATAATATATGTACGTCGTAAGTTTATATAATTAATTCTTACTCATTTAGTTTAAATATCATATTAAAACTTAACTTATAATTAGTGTTATATGAGAGATATCATATCTTTCTCGATAATTTCAATAAAATTTTACAAGTCGTAATTATAAAATATATATAGAGTATCTTACTCATTTAATTTAAATAAAATTTTATACTCGTACGACTTGTATCTGTGTGATTAAGATACGTAAAAAAACTTCCCTGTATATGTATAACTTATAATTATTATTATTATACCCTGTAAATGATGCCATATACCATATTATCTATACGTCCATTAGTAAACTTGTGTCTTTGGGGTTAATATTCATATGAAAGTGACTCAGAAGAAGACGTGTGTTATCTTGATTCCAAGCTGTAAAAATTTTATATTATCCTGTGTGATTACTTTTATATTATATAATTAATTCTTACTCATTAATTTATTTAATAAAATTTTACTCCCTGTAGATATACCAAGGTATATACTTTTATATATATATCTTTGTGTCAGTACACATCCTAAATAAAGAAAAAAGTTAATTTAATTTTCAAATACATATTTTTTTGTGATTTGTTTAACCCTCGTTATTCCTCCCTTTTCACATTTTTTCGCATTGGATACCATTTTTGGCGTCTTTTAATTGTTTTTCCAAGTCTTTAATTCTACCTGTTAACATTTTATTTTCATTCTTTAAGATAGTATTATCATCGCCTCTCAGCTTCGCTTTCTCTCCATCCTGGTTGTAAAAGTTCATATTTTTACTCCAGAGTGGACACGGGCCTTCTGTTGGCACAGAATCAGGTATTGGTGGCTGCAATGATGGTTTAACATTTAAAGCCATTATCATTCCTAATGGAATATGCTGCTCCATGTGACAATGAAATTGCCAAATCCCCGGTGCCCATGCATGAATGCGGAGTACAGCCCAACTACGCTGCCATAATTGAAAAGAATCCTTTCTCAATGGTGTTTTTAAATTTTCTGTCGCTTTATGCTTCGCAGCATTATATGTACAACCCCAATACAAATCTTCAATTCCTAGTACTTTTCCACTTTTATCTGATCGCTCCCTATCTTCCTTTGGGCACGGGTTTGCTTGTACCGGCATCAGAAAACATGCGGTCTTATTTACATTACACCATTCGTAATTTGCAACATTAATTACTTGAAATAACAAACCGTGCAAATGAATGTTATGTGCAGTTGGTGATAAATTATTTAATACAATTTCAACAGAAGAAGCATTTTCTGGTATATCCAGGATAGGTGATTTACTTGCACCACATTTATTCTTCGTATGCAATGCAGGTGTAAGTGGCTTAGACCATGTTTCTTGTCGTCCGTCAATATCCATATACCATCGTCCCATAGCTAATGGTTCGTCGGTTGGTTTACTATACAATGGCCCCTTCAATCCTAATGCAATAGTATATTGTGCATCTGGTACATCTGGTTCAGGGTGTAACACAACCGGCTCTGTTTTATTCCAATCGCCTGGATTCGTCAAGTCAAATGGTACACCAGATACTGGTCCTGGATGTGCACCACCACCCGTACCTTTTGGTCCTGTAGGAGGCCCATACGTCCACTCCCTTTGATTAATATAATGCAAGAAACTGTAAAATTTACATGATGAAACTGGATGAAAACCAGGTGGTATAAAATGACCAGGAGTCAATGCACAGGCGTAATCATATTTTAGTTCCATTGGATAGTAACCAGGTTTTTGATTCGCGCATAGAATTACATCTAAACGTTCGCCAATATGTAAATTGAATTCGGTAATTTGAATTGGTCGTACATCAACACCATCAAGGGCAATCAATGTCATATCGTGTCCAGCAGTTGTTACGATATAATTTTCAGCATTTGATGCCATCATTATAAATCTCATTCGATAGCATTTTCCCTGCTCAATTTCGATCAATGGGTATGGATATTGTTTTAACGATGGCGACTTTTGCAAATCTCCCCATGCAACTTGGCCATTCACTGAAGCATAGTCAATATCAGAACACACATCATTTCCTGCCATCGCCCCTTCTAATTTTAAACAAACTTCTGGATCTCTCCACTCATCTGCAAGGACTATTACCTTTTCTTCGTCATATTTTGGTAAGTGTGAGATATCTTTCGACTTGACAATAAATGGGCCGCGCAAACCTTTGGCACTTTGCATACCATCCATATGAGAATGCCAGTAATGTGTTCCAGCTGGCCATGCTCGAAATTCGTATGTGAAGTTTTCGCCTGGTCGTATGCCCGCTTGACTCACTCCTAACGTACCGTCTGTCCAAGGTGTTTCAAATGGATGTATTCCATGCCAGTGTATAGTAGTTGCTTCTGATAAACAATTATTAATGACATTAATTGATACGGTATCATTTTCAAACACTTCAATTGTTGGTCCAGGATATTGACCATTAACAAGGATAGCCCCTTTACGATTTTCATCTGGAATTTTAAATGGTGTTTGTCTTGGTGAGTTTTTTTTTGTTCCAGGGAATGTTGGTCGTAAAAAATCAACTACCCAATCTTCTACTTTAAACTCAAAGTTATGGTGCTCTCCTTGAATTTCAATGAAATGTGTTGTAGACAAAAGAACAGTAGCATACGATAGCAACGCTAACGTCATAGATGTTTTCATGGTATAAAATTAATAGTTGTAATGTTGTAATGAAATAACTGATAGATGTAACAAAGTTTTGTTACCGAGATAGTAAGGGAGTCAGAGTCAGAGTCAGGGTAGATGATAGTTACATGCATCATAATAATAATAATATATTAATATATAATACAGGTTATCCATAAGGTATAATAATAATAATAAAATAATAATAAAAAATAATAATGATAATAATATAATTTGAAATAATAAATAAATAATAATACGTACGATGAATAATTATTATTTAATAATATCAACAACAAATAAGAACAATAGCGAGTACAGTAAAGAATATTCTATTTTGGCTCCTATACTACCTGCAAATAATTCAATTACACACCAGCAGCAGAGTGCCAGAAGCAATACAATTAAATTATGGTCAATTCATCTATTCTATTACTTCAGACACGCTACTATTGATTTAGTGAAGTTTTGCGTTCTGCATTGTTACTTGTTCTATTCTTTGAAGCTGAGCGTACTGTCTACGCAGGAAGCGATTGTGAGGATATAACAGTACAGCATTACGGTGGTACTGCTGCCATACTGTATCCTCATAATACGGCACGTATTGTCGTTGTCTTGTGATTTACAACTTTGTTTTTCGCCGCGCCACTCGCCACTAATTTTATATTTTGTGTTATTATTGCATACCACCTGGCACATATCTCTTATGAAAATTATTACATAGTAGCTTCAGCAAATACCGATAAAACCAATCGACAATAGTATTCTATTAAAAATTGGTAGTAAAAATAATAATAATAATAATATATGTTTAACAAGAAGAATAATGAATAATAATATGATATTTTATTATTTAATAATATTTGATAATAATGATAATATAATATAATAAAAATAAATGGTAGTAGTTGTTAATAGTTATTTCATGCATCGTATTATTGTACATACATTCACACTGATGATAAAATGAATTGCATACAATACAAGAAATGGTTACGAAGCTAAATTCTACACGTACTACGAATATACCCTTAATATATATATATATATATATTAATTGTTGTAGTAATGAATATGGCAAATTTTATTATTGTTTTACTTGCACTGTGTTGTACTGTTTTGACAACACAAGCGTTATTGCACCCGGACCAGGTGGGAGAGCGAGATTGGTCGAAAGAACACCTTGGTGTCATTAACTATGCATCATATTCTGGTAAATACTTAACTGTCGGCACCAAAAGTGGTGTGTTGGCTCGCTTAATGACTCGTACTGGTACAGTGCAGTGGCGAACTGTATTTCCAGGGGAAGAACGTGTGGATGTTTTAGGTGCACATAAAAAAACAATTTTTACATTTTCAGAAAAAACAATGAAAGCTTCTATGTGGCAAAGTGTCGATGGGTCTTTATTATGGGATACAGTACTTGATAATAACCTTGCCTCATCATCATCACCTTCACTGAATAATGTTGTTGCTCGTATAATTGAGGATGTAGATATAGATGAGGATGGAATCGATGATATAGTTGTGGTTGTACGAGGTAAGATTTTTTTAGTATCTGGTGCAAGGGGTAAAGTGTTGTGGCAGCAAGATTTAGTGTCAAATTTTGACGTTCAACTTATCAAAGTTAACTCAATACCATCGCAAAATGAAAACACGTTAATATTAGTTGGATACACTACGGATCAAAAGTTAGCTTCCTTTATTGATATTAATTTACAAAATGGAGAATATTTAGGTGATGCCACATTGAATCTGGTTGATAGGAAAAACAAATCAATTGATTTAGTTGATCTTTCGGGCAATAAATTTTGCATTTTAAAAGGTAATGGTGATTTGTCTTATTATAGTTTAGATGATAAGATGGAGACGGCATTTGGGGGTGATAGGAATGCTTACAAAAATTTCATGCCGGTTGGACGTGATGCAGGAATATTGAATGAGCATCCGGGTGTCGTAGTCGTCGAATTTAATGGTGGCTACGATCTATACCGTTTAAACGAAAATAATAATATGGAAATTTTTAAATCTTACACAACAAAATCCAAAGTGAAATATGGTTTTGGATTAATGAAATCAAAGAAAAATAATTATTATGTAGTTGCTGCAAAGTTAAAAGATGAGAATGCTGAAACGCTGTATATTGATGTGTTTGACCTATCAAGCAAAGTTGATGATACGATTAAGTCAAAGGAGTTATCATTTGCAACAAGCAAATCAAGTTACTCATATGCAAAACATGGTACCATTGATCAAATCATACCAACTATTATAGAAAGTAAAAAAAATGGTAAACGAAGATGTCGTATATTTTTCAATACAAAAAGTGATGATAACTTTATGTTAGAAAACGATAATGAACTGTGGAAAAAAGATGAGGCACTGGCCAATATCGCAAATTTAGTTGTTGTGAATAGACATGACTCAACCGATGATAAATGTATCAATGAAGCTATTCCAACTCTAGCAACGCGTTTGGAGTTACAATTGGAACAACTATTAAGTTTAGGGAACAAAATTGGAAGTACATTTAGTACATTAGCTGCATTTGCGAGTAAAAAGCTACAAGAAACCTTGCAGCCTGGCTCTAAAGATAATTCCGGTCCAAAGTCATTATCGAAAGCGGAAAGTCAATTTTTTGGGTTTTATAAAGTTATTGTAGTAATGACAAAGTGTGGTAAAATAGTTGGATTAGATTCTACAACTGGTGACACAATATGGACCAATTATTTTCCTGAAGAAACAAGTTATGGCAGCAGTGGTATTACAAAAAATAGGGACATAAAAGTATTTGTCTCACGCAGGGAAACTGTTGGAGGCAAAGTGCCACAAGTTATTGCCGTTGCGCGAGACATGGACACCAAATCACTTTCTGCATATTTTATGGATGCATCAAATGGCAAAATCATATTTACCGAGAAAGTTAATGATGCAATTACTGATATGTTTATTTTACCAAATCAAATGCAACGTGGTTCAAACATTCTGCTCCTTGTTGGTTCAAACGACAAATTAATTATATTGCCAAGAAAAAGTAGTGGGAAGATGAGCAGCAGAGAGTTTTTGCGGCAATATGAAAAGATTCATTTTTCTAGCGTAAGCCGTGATGAATTATCAGTAAATGGTTATGGTGCTATGTTAGATGAGGACACGGATGAGTTGAAACGTTACAAGTTATGGTCAGTGCAATTTCCAAAAGCTACTGATGGAACAAATAAAATTGCAGCAATTTCATCCTCGGAATCAAGCAATGGGGGGTTAAATTCACCAGTGCATATTTTAGGAGACGATAGTTTAATGTTAAAGTATTTAAATCCCCATTTATTAGCTGTAGCATTGGTCACAAGCGAAACTTCTGATTCTGGTATTTTGAAGCAGGGTGTTACCATTTCATTGATTGATGCTGTTACTGGACGAGTCGTACAACGATTTTTCCATAAAAATTGCGCCGGTCCAGTAAAAGTAACACAAAGTGAAAATTGGGTATTTTATTCATATTGGAATTTGAAAGCGCGACGAACAGAAATTGGTAGCATTGCATTATATGATGGAGCGATCGATTCACATGCCCTAAATCCATGGACGACGTTGCCCAAAATTCTGCAAGATGAAAATAAAGTAGTGGATACATCATTTTCGTCATATGATTCTGAACAGCCAGTAATTTTACAAAAAACCTTCATTTTTCCAAGTGGCATAACAACATTGTCTGGTGTTCATACGTTGGCGGGTGTCACTGAAAAACAGTTATTAATAGGAACTATAAATGGCCAAATTTATTCATTAGATCGAAGATTTTTAGATCCACGCAGACCAGCTGGTAAGCCATCAAAATCTGATCAATCAGAAGGCCTTATGCCATACGCTCCTGTATTGCCTGTTATGACACAGAATGTTTTATCGTATACAAAAGAAATCGAACGTTTAAATGCAATTGTTAGCGTTCCAGCTGGACTTGAATCAACTACTTTAGTACTTGGTTATGGATTGGATATTTTTTTTACACGTGCAATGCCATCTCAAGGTTTTGATATTCTACCAGAAGAATTCCAGTGGGAGCTATTAGTTTTAATAATTACAGCACTATTCGTTGGTCAATATGTAGCTAGAACTTCCTTGGAAAAACAAATGCTTGGTCGTCAATGGAAATAAATTTTGGTCTAAACCACATTTATGTACACCTTCGTATTGATACTTCATGTATCATATATATATAATGTTGTTCTCGTAACTTATCGTAATAAAATTAATGATAGGTTATGAGAAGTTGATGTGTACACAACTATATAGTTTTATGAAGATATTTTACACACCACCACAATATGATATATATATCATAACTTATATATTTATTTTCTTTAAATGATACTCATCATAAGTTATTTATTTATAAAAATATATATATACGAAGTCGTATAAAAAATGAAATAAAAGTTAAAAAAATAAAATTACTTAAATCTTAATGATATTACCCCCCGGTATGTGATGTATTCTTTTACAAAAAATAATATTAAAAGCATGTTATGTGATATGACATTTTATGTTTTTATATACGAACGTACATTATTTTATATTTTTGAAAAAACACTTTTTTTTTCAACTTTTTATTTTTCTTAGTCTTCGTCTCCTTGCATCTAATAAATTTAATCGCTCTTTGCCTTTTGCTTGTAGCACTGCCACAATAGATGGTAAGGAATGTAATGATGGGCTTGGGACATCAGAATCTGTGCTTTTAATACTCGATATAGAGGATGGGGGTTGTTCGATTATTATAGTATCAGGTGAAATACAACCCTCGCCATATGCATAAGTTATTTGTTCACTTTCATCGTTGCTTTTACTACGAGAAAAATTAACAGGTGTACCTTTTACCTTATTATAACCATTTTTACTTAGTGCTTTTTTGGTTTCTAAAACTATAAAACTGTTTTTATATGCATCGTACAACCGTTGTCTCAATATCGGTATATGTTTACTAAACCAGATCGGACGATAAATACCTACTATAAAAAATAACGCGACAATTACAAAATATATAATCATTTCAACGTCGTTGATATATGGTTGACCAAACCTCTAGCACGATTTATACAGTGCGCGAGTATTCGTGTAAAAAAGATGTCAATAATTAAAGCGATAAAGCCGCGCAAATACAAAGTATTTTGGAAACGTGCACGTCAAGAGAAAAAGAATGTTGCAGCCTCTATTTCTTGTTGCTGATGTTTCATTTGTACCACCAGGTGGTGGTGTTATTATTATATGTATTATTATTATTATCTATTATTAATATTATTTATTACTTCTCCTTTACCACCACTACTATACTACCACATCATCATTATTATTATTATTGTTAGGCCTTACTATTTAATAATGGTATACCAGTATAGACACGTGATAATACAAATAATATTATTATATTATAATATTATTAATGGAATTAAAACATTTTTATGCACATTTAATATTATAGAAATTATTATCGGGCTATTACTATTATTAGTACTAGACACTACTGTGCTAATGTGGAGATACAAGTTAAAGTGTTGAAAGCAAAAATCGAACGTTATAAAACCATCTTTGAAAGCTGCAAGAAAACGACAAAGAAGGTGTTGCAGTACAAATACACAGCAGTAGTATACGAGGACACCACTTAAAGCCCCACCTGACTTCCTCTCTTCATTGCTAATAATAGGAATAATAATAGGGTATTTTTTTTTTAATATTAATAATAAATATAATACAGGTAATAATAAAAAAAAATAAAAAAATACGGTGGTGTGGTGTGATGAATAATAATAATAAAAAAAATTATTTATTATTAATTTATTATTACTACTAATTCATGCCTACGCAACAAGTAGTTGTGCAGTTTTGCAACGTACAACAGTCGCAATTATTACAAAGATATATGATTGAGAGTAATTTGTACAAATAGAATATAAAAAAAAGATGGCATCGATTGTGAAAAAAAAAATAATAGGAGAATCGAAGGAGGCTATACAAGTCTTTGTGCGTGTTCGTCCACCACTGCGAAGGGAAATTCTTGAGAGTAAAGGTCACTCGACTTTAGCAGTATCATTTTTAGCTAAAGACGAGATACGTGTCAAATCAAAAATACGCGATGCTAGGTGTAAGTTTGATCATGTTTTTCCACCGCAAACGACTCAAGAAGACGTATATAATATGATTAAAGATTGTGCACAGAACTGTATAGATGGATTTAATTCAACATGCTTTGCATATGGCCAAACTGGAAGTGGTAAAACATATACTATGTTTGGTGATGATACTGCTGGGGATGATATTTATTCTTCAGGACGTGTGCCACCTAGCGCTGGATTAATCCCACGTGTCGTACATGAAATTTTTGCGCATGTCAAACGTAATCGCAAGAAATGTACTGCAGTTGTCAGCTTCATGCAGATATATAATGAGCAAATATACGATCTGTTGCGTGATCCAAGACGCGGTAGCTCCTTAACAATTAAAGAGGACGCGAACGTTGGTTTGTATGTCGATGGATTAAGTGAGTTTGTGGTTAGTAACGAACATGAATGTTTAAAATTATTGCGAGTTGGTGATGAAAGCAGGGCTGTTAGGCATACTGAAATGAATGATTACAGTAGTAGAAGCCACACAATTTTCCAAATAATTTTAGAAACACGTGTAAATGAAGATGATCCCGACAACGTTATACGATCTAAACTAAACCTAGTCGACTTAGCTGGATCAGAAAAATGGAATGTACATTCATTCATGGGTGATGCACATGCAGCAGAATTGTCTAATATCAATCTTAGTTTACATTGTTTAGGTCGTTGTATTGAAAGTTTGGTAAAAGGTGAAAACACTTATATACCATATCGCGACTCGAAATTGACAAGATTATTACAAGATAGTATTGGTGGTACTGCAAAAACAAAATTATTATGTATGTTATCCCCAGTTGTGGCAAATGCAGATGAAAGTCAAGCAACATTACGATTTGCTGATTGCGCAAAACAAGTTATGCAACATACGCGTATAACAGAAATGAAAGTTATTGATAAAGAATATGTGGAAAAAATGGAACGTGAATTAGATCAATTAAGAGCGAAAGTAATACAATATGAAAGCAATAATGGTGGAGAAATTGTTGTAGACCAAAACATGAATAGTAACAACATGAAACTACCAAGTATAATGAAAAATAATTACAATAATAACACAGGTATGGTTGTACGACAGCAGCAGGAGCAAGCGGTTGGGGGGATAGGGGGGGTAGAAGTAGTAAACCACAACAACAGTAATGTAGTAGATAACAATTTGTTAGTTCGTCAATATAACGAGTTGGTTGGTATAATGGAAGCAGTTGATCGTGTAACCTCTCGTTTTTTTCGTTTCGAAGTAGAAGAAGATGAATTGCAAACGGAAATGATTGATCATTTAGATCGGGCACGTCAACTCATTAAAAAGGGTAAAAAAACGTTCAAAAATGGTATGTCAATAAGCAATAGTAATAACAGCAGTAGCAATAGTAATGTTGCCACGTTACCATTTGTAAGTCCGTCTATGTTAACACCACAAACTGGCAGTGGTGAAAACATTAATAATAGCAATATATTTTCATCAGCAGCAGCTATAAAATTATCAGGAAATACAAAATATTACGAAGCTGGTGGTAGAAGAGGAAATAACGTATCATCGTCAAGTTTTGCAATAAAAAAGCCATCTGGTAAAAATCATACATTAAAAAATTTAAAATATAGAGTAAGAAGAAAAGGTGCATCTGAAAAAGGTAGTTCAACAGTTGATGAAGTGACAAACGACGCTGAAGATGCTGCAAAATTAAAAAAAAAACTATTGTCGGCACAAAAACGCGTTGAAAAACAACGTAAAATCCAAGAGTTTTTGAAACAAAAGGCGGAGAAAGAGGATGCAATATTTAAAGAAGAAATTGCAGTGTTAGAAAATCAGAAAAAACTTGCCATTGAAAAAGAAGAAAAACGGAAAAGGCGTGCTAAAGAACAAAAGGAAAAATTAATGAAATGGAAGCAACAGCAATTGGCAGAATTAGATGATTTATTGAATGCACAATAGCACATTAGACATTTTCTACGTGCGTATTTATTGGGCGTTATATTATTATTTTTATAAAATGTTTTTATTAATGGAAGGAGGTAAGGAGGAATTATCATTTTGAGTAATATAAAAAAATTAAAATACCTATATTATCATCTTTAAAAATGCCAATAAGAAAATATCATATAAGTTAGTTAAGAGATGGAGAGTACGCTTTAAAATTCAAGGTATTATATCTCTTTCTAATTTCATGATACCATCTCTGGAACTAGTAAATCTGTCCAATCTAATAATGCGTCAACCTCTTCTTCAAATATATCAGATGATGGTGAACTAATACGTTGTTGTGATGGTGACAATGGTTGTCTACTTGCATTGGTTAATTTGTTATTAAAATTGTAACCAATTTCTTTATTATTATTTTTCATTAAAAGTTTATTATTATTGTTGGTAAAATATCTATTTGTATTCAAATTAGCATTGTCATTATATTTAATATTAATGTCAACTGGTGGCAAAAAATGCGATGATGCTGTTGTTGATTGTTCATTATCTTCTGGCAGCAAGGTTCCTTGTATATATGGATTTTTTTTCTCGAGTCGTCTTTCTTTTTCAGTTTTTTTTTCCCTACCTTTTTTCGTATCGGCGATCGTTTTCAGTCATATTGCTGCTGCTGACGACGACGTTCAATTGGCACATTTTGAGGGCTATAACCACTATTGTTTTCTTTTTCAATATATTGACGTACATTATTCTTTATATTGTCGCGGGTATTTGAAAATTTTGGGGAGGATAATGACAACGATAATGTATTATTGTTATACTTATGTCTATTTTTAGGAAACAAAAATGGTAACGAACTTGATTGAGAGGCTGGCTTGTAACGTTTTGGGTTAGCGTATATAATTTTGTCGCCCTCGTCAGCCATAGATGTTTTCCGTTTTATTTTATTATACTGCTGGGAGTCCCATTGCTTTGCTTCACAATTGTTACTATCACTATAAATATACTCATTCTTATTGTTGATACCATTCTTATAATAGTTACGGTTCGAATTCATGGACTGTGTTACTCGTAGTTCACTACCCTTTATTAATTTTCTCCGACAACCATGTTTTGCACTATGTGACGTTTGAAATGCACTATTATTTCCACCATGATAATCGTTCCTCTTACTAATATTAGTGCTGTTATTTGTTGTTCCATGCAATGAAGCGAACAGTGGACCCCACACAAGTTCATTTGTCGCTTGTACTTCTCCTATTTTTTTACATTGTCTTTGCCAGTCAGAATAAAACTGCTTTAGTTTCTTATGTTCCTTCCAGTCTTGTCTCCTCATTTGTGAAGCAAGTTTGTACTCTTGCCAAGGACCAATATACATGATTGCTCTAGTTATAGTATACAATTCGTTTGCAGCAAAAATGTTATCAGCCTTGTCCGTGCATACAAATAATACAAGTACAGTCTAGACAGTATCGTATGCATTGTATAGCAACGTGTTGAGATTACACACAACTGTTGGGTATTGCCTGCGACGAACGAGAAGGAATAATACAGGTAATAATAATAATAATAAAATAATAATAAATAATAGCACAATAGCTAATAACATAAAAAATAAAAAAAAATAAAAAAGCTATGCATGCAACTATGTGTTATTCTTTTTTCTTCTCGCAAATAAAATGTGTTACCGGTATAGTCATTATTAGCAGTGTTAATTCGATGCTCTGCTGCTCCAAACGTCTCTTCATCAAGGTATTAATAGTGTTAGTAAATTGAAATGGGAACAACACACAACATAATTATAATAGTATAATAGTGAGCATAAATTAATTTCCATTGTTGGCTACCTCTATGATGGTGCGTGGTGCGTGTAAATACTATAATAATAATAATAATAATAATAAAATTATTTATATTCTATTTATAATATAGTAGTTAGTATAATAATAATATAAAAATTAAT
>JACKZZ010022821.1_pt1 | contig 17120 bp, 27 predicted proteins | sample 8027871 | NCBI WGS metagenome assembly JACKZZ01 (sample SAMN15724774, study PRJNA655200) | protist metagenome | isolation source: fluorescence activated cell sorting (FACS) single amplified genomes of... | place: USA: West Boothbay Harbor, Gulf of Maine | collected 2000-07-19
CTTACTCTGCTACCTTCTCTCTCGACGTGCAGTTTGAATTGTAGTTACAAGAAAAAGCGGATGCGAGAGCTGTTTAACCGAATGAAAGAAGTGCAAGAGAGTAGAGCTGATCTTGGAGGAAGGGTAAATTTCTCTATCTATGAATCTCTCGCTCTCTCTCTTGGTGTCCATTCTCCTGCTCCTCGCGACCACAGGCACTCTTCCTCTTGTCGCCCTTCGTTCTTTAGAGTCTGTATCTGCGGCTATCTTTATTAATCTTCTTCATTATTCCTTTCGTTCTGTGTATCTTTGTCTTCAATACGTAATTTGTGTTGCGATGGTGGTCTGTGGTAAGGTGTTCGGTGGTGTCTGGCTGGACGAGTTGGATGAGAAGGACGGTGACTTTCTCATTTCTAGATACGGGACCACCAACGACAAAGAGAACAACTATGCAGATTATTAGCTGTTTATCTGTAGAAGGAAAGATAGGGGAGGGGGCGGTGCTGTATGTACATAGGCAGAAACAATAAACCGCGGCTTTGATGTCTTGTTCTTCTTCGATGCCAAGACCAAGAAGATTAGGCTAGCTCAGCAAGTGCAGCTATGCCTCGTAGAAATGAAATAGCCTGGAACGAAAAGCGATATATTCAGACTCTATAACTTGAGCAAGTAGCTCACTCCCATCCGCTATGGTGTGTACCTCCTCATGGGTGGGCTCCTGGCTCTTTTAAAATAGATGCTTCGCTCGCTCAATTCCTAGTAAACGAGGAAGGGCCTCCCATGCCTCTTTCCTCAATTTTTTCGAAGACAACAATCCGTTCATGCTTTATTACATCATTTTTAGTTCGTTTGGTGTTAATTATCTACGGAACATGGCAAGACAGCACGAGTAAGTCGAAGACAACTCAATTTACTTCAAGCCGAAGAAATGTTCTTCTCAGACGCTTTACATGCAGTTATGGGCCTATCTGTGTTTTTTATATTTAGTTTAAATTTCGAAAGTTGTTGCTAACATTTACATTTAAGTTTCTCTCTTTCGCATTAGAGATTTTGTTGCGTTTTGAATTTTTTTCTTTTCCATCAATTGCTCTCACTTCCTCCTATCTCCGTTCCTTACCTGTTCCCAGTGAAAGTAAAATACACTGATGTTGACTATGTTGTCTTTACTGATGCAGCCAGGTTCTTGTCGGAGGTAAAGCATGTGATTATGGTTTTGTGGTCCATCATCATGCTTAGTGTCATGCAGTCACTCACTGAGATATACTACATACATGCAGGGCTCTACTCCGTATGATCGCGCGACTTATCGTTACTCTCCTCTGTTGTAAGATGACACGCCTCCTCGTTTCTCCACCTTCCGTGTCTTGTCCTTGCTTCACGTCCAGCCGCAACAACCAGTTTTTTTTTATATTCTTGTTTTTGTATCATTTCATGTCCTCATCCTACGACCTCGTTTAAACAATCACTAATATGTTGCCTCAATCACTATGGACCATACGTAACATGCCAGGGCCTATTTGATGCTCCCTAACATCTATGTTCACGTCTGTGTTGGAAAACTAATTTTCGCTGCATCCGACATGCTTGTGGGGGTTCTCATACACAAGGTACTGCCTGCACTTGCACCGCTGTGGTCACTACGCCAATTGCTATCACCAATCTTTCTACCTGTGTGCGTGTATTACATGATATTTGAGAGTGAGGGGGAGAGGTTTTATGTGTGTGAGTGAGAGTTTTCACACTCCTTTGTGTGTGTGTGTGTGTGTGTGTGTGTGTGTGTGTGTGTGTGAGTGAGAGTTTTCACACTCCTTTGCGTCTGCGTAGATGCTCGAACTGCGGGGATTAACATCGAAGCAAGCATTGACATACACCTGCATGTGGTACGTGTAAATCTTAATGAGTGTCTTCGTTGCTTGTTTCTGAGGCCCCATCTTCTTCTAATTGATATGACTAGGCTCTTCAACCCCATCGCTATTAACACCTCTACCAGAGGCAATGCAGATTCCATTGTACGTATTAGGTTATGTTCTTGTTCCCCCCTCTATATATATATATATATATCCCCTCTCTCTCTCTCTCTCTCTCTCTCTCTTATACCCACAATATTGGATGGATCTTCTCCTCATTGTTCATATCACACGTCCATCTGCATCCCTGAACTCTCTCTCCAGACTGTTGCCCTCATATTTGGGATTGTATACTGTCTAATGACGAAACGGCTGGTGCTTGGAGCCGTCATCTATGGCCTCGCTGTCCATTTTCGCATCTACCCCATCATCTTCTGTCTCGCCTTCCTCCTTCTACTAGACCAAGATTACAGTGGTGCGCGCCATGATGATTCTTGATATCAGCACATACACACACGTGCACGTTTCAATCTTCTTCATCTTTTTAATGGTCCCTCTTTGGGCTGCTTTGTTAAGATTAACACCGTAGATCTGCGTCTTATCTTGCGCCAGCTTACTTGGCTTCGATTCTTCATGGTGTGCGTACCCTCTGGTTACATGTTTATTTTATAAAACAGGTGAGAAAGCGAAGTATAAGGAGAAGAAGATAGAGCTTGTTGGCGATGAACTTCAAGCCGGTGAAGGTGTGAGGGAAGATGGTGACAATAATAACGATGACGACGTGATTCTTCTAGAAGAACTATCACTGAAGGAGCTGCGATTAAGGGTCGGTTCGCTACGCATTCTCCTTGGTCATCACTCACTGCGCTTCATTGTCACCTCATTTTTATCACTTTCACTTTGTGAGACTGTGAACTCTATACCAGTGCCTTTCGTTGCCGTTTGTATGATCCTCCATGCCGTTGTAACCTCTTGATTTCTTCGTCTTTTATCAATGACAGGCTGTGTTTGAAGGAGTGAAGCGTCCCGGTGTAGGATGGCCCAAGTGCTGCCCTCCCAAGGGGTGTAAACGCGACGTGGTGGCTGCATTGCAGAGGAAGCGGCTGCTCCTTCGCGACCTCATTGATACTAAGAATACAGACAGTGACAATATTGGAGATGGTGCTGGTGACAAAGTCTCAGGAAAGAAAGATTTTAGAGATACCAGAAACGACGATAAAAATGCTGATGAAGACGAGGATGATCCCGATGTCGTTGATGAAGATAAGAGTCAGAAGAGGTTTATTCCTCTTCACTGGAGAAATAAGGTATTGCGGGTTGAATAATTATGGGTGTGTCCAATTCTGATTATGCTTTCAATTACTGACCAGATCTTCGACTCTCTCATCAGATTGTCTTCACAGCTGTGAGCGCCTCCACCTTCTTTGCATTGTTAGGATTAGGATGGTGGCTCTATGGATTTCCTTTCCTGCATGAAACCTATCTGTACCATTTAGGTAGCTTTCAAGTCTTTCCCTCTCTTCTCCTCTCTGGCTAGCTCTCACTCGGCCGCCGTTGTATTTCTCTTTCATGTCTCAGGACGGACGGACAATCGTCATAACTTCTCTGTGTATCATTACATGTTATACCTTAACTATAGTAATGATCTCACATCCAACTTCATCCTCGGACTCCTCACATTCATCCCTCAGGTACCCAGACCCGTGTATTGTGTTTTGTGTGTGTGTCTCTATCTCGCCTTGTGTGCATCTCATTTGTCTTATTCACATTGGCATTTTCTCTATACGCATATAATTATACTCTGTCTTTAAGCTTAGATCTCAACTCGTGGGTGTATTTCTTAGTTCTTGCCCTTTATATTTATGTGTATGTGCGTGACAGATGGTGCTCCTCCTCGTCTTCACTTTCCGCTACGCGAAGGATGCAACATTCTGTTTCTTTGTCCAGGTACCATAAGAACGATACCATAAGAACGATAGACACCAATGGATTTCATTACGATCCCTAAGATGCTTTTCATTCTTCATTGGCTCTTGAATTTGGAATTCTCAATCGTTTACCTTGTTCCATCTCTTTTTGTTTTTTGTACGCGCTCCCGTCGACGAGAAGACGTATGTGTTTGTCATCTTCAACAAGGTCTACACCGCCCAATATTTCCTCTGGTATGGTTCCTTTATCCCTCTGATACTTCCATCATCAACTTTAGCGTGGAAATGGAAGGGGGCGACGTTGGTGACGTTGTGGCTGGTGACCATGGTACGTACCGATCACCTCTTCCGCTAGCTAGCTATCCGTCTCTGAACTCTTGCCTTGCTTCTTCATTTATTTCCTAGGGACATTGGTTAGGCTGGGCATATCTGTTGGAGTTTGAAGGCATGAACACCTTCCTTCCCCTCTGGATGGCAGGATGCCTCTTCTTCCTCGTCAACGTCCTCGTGCTCTCGCAGTTGATTCGGCATCATACCTCTACAACATTATTCAAAGATGGGGTGGTACAGGCAATTATGTAAATGGCAGAATGTGTGTGGATGTAATAGAACTGCAAACAGTATATGCGCGACGTGGGTGCCTCCGTGCCTTTGGTACGAAATAGAGACCTGTTTCATCTATTTAAAAAAGACGTTATTATCAGCCTTGTATATTAATGTATGTAGTGTGTAAAATACTTCATTCGATTTCCATCTTTTCTCCGCCGTTGGCAGCAAGGGCGGCCCCGTTGGTAGTGGCAACTGCACCGCCAGCAGCCGCAGTTGCACCGTTAGTAGACACGCCTAGTTTCTTCAAGATATCCGCGGGACCTCCGTAAAGAGTAAAGGCACAGGTAGACACAGGGGCTGTGGAATAGGGTAAAGATACATGAGCATATGAACAAAATAAATGCGGCATAAATACACAGAGAAGAGGACGAACGCATGAAGGGATGTGTACGCATGTGTGAAAGCGGTGGCAAGCGGTACACGAGACGATGAGAACAAGAACATCAGCTCGTGAACTTACCATCTCCTTCGGCAGTGACTTTCAGTCGGAAGACCTCTGCAGGGTACTTCACCTCCGTCAACACGTTGCACACCGCCTTCAGGTAATCCGTCGCTTCTTCATCGGCATCCTTGTGACTGGTGTAGAATTGACCCAATTCCGTTACAGAGGCCAACGCGGCGAGCTAATGACGCAGAGAGGAGATTGAAAATTTTATTCAAAAAGCAGGTGTCACAAGAAACAAAGATGAAGAATCCAATACAAAGGACTCAATCGATGAAAAAAATCAAGAGTGACACGAATATCGGACGGAAAGCAAGTACAAAAGCAACGTCAATAGCACCTGTTTGGTAACAATCTTCAAAAGCTTTTCGATGGTAAATACCATGTAGGATCCGTTACCCATGAGTTTACAGCATTCGGTCACGTATTCTTCAGGGGTCAGGTCACCGTTCACGACGCTATGGATGCATCGCTTCAGCTCGCCAAACTCATCGCCACTCAATACACGTTTGCCTGGGGGAGGGAGGTCAATGAAAGTATGGGAGAGATGAGAAATGACTAAATTTGAAGCATTGCGGATACCTATTTCACGAGCGAGTGGGTTTGGCAGAGAGAGGAGGTATGCGGTCTATACCTGTGGCTTTGACCTTGCCCAGATAGTAATCTTCAGGGTGCGCGGTCATATCCGCCACCGTGTACGTCGATGGGTCTTCGCACAGCTTCTTCGCTGTGAGAAGACGGTTGTACAAGACCTTGTAGAGACGAAGGAAGAGGTATCCGGAGGTGTTGATGAAAGCAGTACGTGCCGCCTCTGCTCCGGCCTCCGCACCGTCATCTTCCACGATGGCCATGGTATCGTCGTCGTCCTCTACTTCCATACTTCCGTCAGACTTGCCTATGATGGTACGTAATGAATTGAAAGTGTAAACATTAACAAAAGGAGGGAGCAAAATATGACGGGGGGGAGAGAGGAGAGAAAGTGCCGGTGATGATCACAGGAGTGGCGATGCACACCTGCAACTTCTCCGTTGATGGACACCATATTCGGTTGAAGATGGGCAGCTCCAAATGACAGGGAGACGACATAGTGAGGGAAATGACCAGACTTGAAAGAGGTCACGGTGCCTTCGCCATAAGGTGTCTGGACAATCGTGCCTTCACCGAAAGCCTCGCTTTCGCGCAAGGCATGAGGAAGCTTTTGCGAGACCGGCAGATAAACAGAGAGGATGATGTAAGAAGAGGGAGATCGAAAACAATCTGAAAATAAGACAGTAACGAGCGCGCTTTCGTGCAGATAAAGGCATTCAACTCACCTTCTGGGTGAAGTAGGAAGCCGGGAACCCAAGGAGGGGACCCATCATGGTCGTCCACAAGGTTTTGATCCGGGCGCAATCACTAGCACCCATCGATGTCTCCATTGCGTCCTGAATGACAGCAATAGTATCCATATGGAAAGACGGATCTTCGAAGGACACGGAAAGGTGAGGAGGAGAAGCTTTGGTAGGAAGAGGCACACGGCCTTCAATCGCCGCCTTGTCCACCTGAGACTTCAAATTCCAGGTTACCTAACATCCGCATTAGTACCGAGAGAGGGTTATTTATCAGAAATGTAGGATACCTCCCTGTCCTGTCAGATACAAGTACTGTATGCAACCTTTACCCACCTCGTTGATATCATTTGAGAAACCTTTGAGGAAAGGCTGCTTGACCTGGGCCAGAAGGTGACGGGAGGAGGTCATCTTTTTGTCCTGGACAGGGAAAGTCAGACTGCGCTGGTCTAGACTCTTGTAGTAGTTCAACGTATACTTGTCGCGCCACAGGGCATCCATCGCCTTGCGTTGACTCTCCCACTCGCGCACCTGTCCGTAGAGCGTAGGGAGAGGGAGAATGAGAATGAATATGTGTCGAAACTGGGCACCAGCATATGCCGGAACGGTACAGTGTAGCTCGTACCTTTTGTTTGATTCTCTTCAAGATGACGGGGATAGCTCCCGTAGGATTCTTTCGCAGAAGTTCCAGGATCTGGTGGGCTTGCTTTCCATAGATCCGAGAGATGGACTTTATGTGAATGACGCTGAGGGCACGTTTGTCAACCTTAAAGAGACGGGAAGCGATATCAGTGCCTGCAATGTCCTTGATTTCATCGGCCAGGGGCTGTAGAACACGCATGGTGGACTTGGCTGCTTCAATTACCATGTCCACTACAGATTGGAAAAAGAAGCAAATCGAAATAAAAGAGGTAAGCAATGAGAAAAACACAGCAGGTGGGGCACTGCGACGGAGAAAGTGTGGTTCATTGTCCGAATACATACCTTCGAAGCGTTCGTCTTCGCAGGCAAACAGTGCGTCCTTAAAGAGGTTGCGAGCGAGTGCCTTGTTGTTAGAATCTTCGGAACCGGTCGGAACGGACACCCAGTCGTCGTTTAACATTTCATTCACATCCGCAGGGCGACCGCTGGAAGGAGAGGGGTGAGAAAGCGCATAACGATGTGCAAATTGGAATCAGAGAGACATCGAAATATAGACCGTGTACAATTGAGATGACAGAGTGGTCAGAAAGTGGGTTGGGCATGACTATCGCACCTGCAGAGTACAGAAGGAAAATCAGCGGGGAGGGCACGGTACGAAGGAGTGCAGCTACGGCAAGCGGAGAAGTCGATGCCGCTAAGAGGAAGCTGGAACCAGATGTTGTTTTCATCGCCTTCTTCGTCCATGGGAATGTCTTTAAGCAAGGACTTGAGTTCCGTCTGGAGAGCAGAACATGGACCGAGAATGCCGCCCGTTAATATGAACAACTCACGGAGATCTAGCACCTGTTGAAGATGAAGAAAAAGAAGAAGAGAGAAAGAGGTGGGGATTGAAGAAGCTGTATAAATTTGCGAAGCCCATCGAAGTAAGCAAAAATGACAAGACATCCACTTACCTTTCTCTGCCACAAGATTATGGTTCTCATGAATTCTCCGAAGGCACTCTTCGTGCGTAGCGTCGCCTTGACACGTTCGAAGAACTTTAAGTGAGAGCCGGGGATCAAAAATTCGCCATCTTCGTCTGCGGGTTGGAAGAGAAGAGATGTGTCAGAAAGGAGAGCGGAGACAGAGGGGTAGAATGTGTGAGAGAGAAACAGGAATAGACAGAGAAGATAATAGACAGTGAGTACTTCTCTCACCTGATTTAGACAGGCGTGCTCTCTTGAGAGGCCGCTTTCCGCTGGCACGTTGGTTCGCTTGTTCACGTGCGCGCTTGTTGTCGCGGCGCTGCTTCATCAAGCGCCGCTCACTCCGGGCAGCCGCGGCAGACAGACGAGACTTCGCGACCTCCTGCACTGCATCGGGAAGGAAGTATGTAAATTCCTTCAAGAGATCAGGATGATCGCGGAAGAGATGTGACACCTCGTCCAGCACCTGTGGACAGAAAGCGCGTGACCGTGAGTAATCATTGAGAAACAGTAATTAACGGCATGGTGCTGGTGACAGCTAGGTTTCCAAAGTAAGTGAAGGCAACCACACACGATAACCGTACATACCTGCTTGATATTGCGCTGTTCTTTCTGGTATGTGTGAAGAATCTGAAGGAAGTGTTTGTAAGTCCCCGTCTCCTCTGAGAAACGCTTCTTGATCTTGGTTACGTAATTAATCGCAGTGTCGAACTCTGGCTGCTGGGCTTCTGCAGCAGGGGCGGGGGTTGGTTTCGCAGCTACTTTCGTAGAGGCTGAAGAGAAAAGGGGGAACAATAATGAGGGAGGCAGATGGTGAGATGCAACCGAGGGATTCAGGTGTGCAAGGACGACGGGATGGACTTGTGTTAGAATGACGATGAAGATGATGACGAAGAAGAAGACAGAAGCTGCGTGCGTCTTTCGTACCCCTGTAAGGTCTGTGTTGCTGAGGAATTGCAGCCCTGGGAGCAGGGGCAGGGGCAGGGGCGGCAGCAGGAGCAGCGGCTTGGGAGGAAGCAGGAGCTCCAAGTGTTGCGTGGGTGACTACGCCAGATGCATTCCGAGTCTCCAATCCGGGAACGCCGTCCGGGGGGACGGTAATCTGGTGAGGTGAAGATAAGAGTGAGGTAGGTGGTTGAGACGCAGGTGACACCAACGCAGGTTTACCTTAAAGCCTTGAGGAAGGAAGGTATTAAATCCGAGAATGAGATTGTTGTGACCGCGAAACAAATCAGACACGCGTTGAATAACACCTAAGGAAGGAGACGAAACCAAATAAAACGGGCGTTAGAAAGAGCGAGAAAGAGAGAGAGAGAGAGAGAGAGAGAGAGAGAGAGAGACCGAGCACGTGGGCGAAAGAAGAAAGCGTCAATTTAAAATAAAAGCATTGACGATGATCATGCTGGGCAAACAGTGAGTGCTTGTGAGAGATAGGGAAGGGAGAGAACGAAGCAGATATAAGAGTGTACACACCAGGGGTATCAATGGTGTGCGCCTTGAAGTTCTTCATGATGTCAAGAAACTGGTTGTAGATGCGAGGCTTGTTGCCGAACTGCTTCTTCACCTTCTCCAGGTAAGCCAAAGCATCTTCAACCTGCACATATATTCATGGAATTGAAACAGCAACAAAAACAGTAGACCGATGTCAGAAAGGTATCCAACCAGGACATATGACGAGGACGGAAGAGGAGGAGACAACCCATGGTGCATCGCAATCATTCACCTTCAAATGACGGTACTGGCCATCTTGGGCCATTCCATTATTCGGGTGTACTCCAGCCATTGTAACTTGGTCAACGGGAGAGAGGATGGGAAACTGTAGAGTCTCGAGCGGTGTTTCAACGAAGCAGCCAGCTACTGTTGTTGATTCAAGTTGAATGATGCCGAAAAATAAGGTATGCGGTGAGTAAACGTATGGATATAATAACATTATACATTGATTATATGTTGGCGTGTCAGGGAGTGGTGAAAGATGGTCTTGTGGCCATATGTAAGCAACGAGGAAAAAGGTGAACGGAAACCACAAAAGAATTGAAGGGCATGAAAAAGAAGGGAAACAAGATGCACGATTCAACTTCTGCTTGGCGACACATGTGAATGAAATCAAATGAACGAAGAAAAAGCCAACTGAGGCTGCAAAAGCAAATTTCTAGTTGTTTCCCTCCCTTCCCACGAGCACGCCACTGAGAAACGGGCTCGAAATGAACTATCATCACAAAACGAATGCAACGGCCACAGTCGCGATGGGTGACAATTCTACTCATCTGTATAAGTAGCATGAATTGAGAGAGGAAGGCATAGTTGACCGAGGTGCAACGTAAACCGCCCCCGAAAGTGGACTATAAACTCCTTTGAAAATCACACGACACCGTCAGATCCGCTTGCGGAAGAACGACCTCCGCGAAGGGAGTGGGTAATTCGCAGGATGGGCATAGACAGTAATGAAGAATGATAAAAGATTGTCGGGGTGGGGTGCATAGAGACAGCAAGGGGGGTGGTGCACACCAATCGGCGCACCTTTCGTTTTCTTCGGTCTGTTCGCTTCGCTAGTCGCGTCAGTCGGTGGTGGCGAGACAAAAGTACGAAACATGTTCCAAACACCCTGTATTTATTACTGATAGCGATCACATTAAATTCGGTTTTTCAGCTTTCAGCCATGTCTATGGTCAGTTTTCTCATCCTGCACATCATATTAACCATGAAAGCGATATTTCTTACTGTCTTATTACCTCTTTATCTTGTGTAGTTCGTTGGGAGTTTGCAGCCGTACGCCAAGCGGGAGACGTGGAAGGACATCGAGCCGATTAAACAAGAAGATGGCGAGGGAAACATTTGTGCCATCAATTACAGTGCAAGATGTATGTATCTTTCTTTCTGTCTAATGATTTGTGTGGCGTCAGTTTGCATGACGCGGTGTTTTACTGCAGCGGTATCCAGTGACCCTCCTTTCCACTTTCACTCGTCGCTCTTCTCACGATCTTCCCTCTTTCCCCTCCTCTTGTTCACTTGAAGTCACGGATGTGATGAATTACTTCCGTGCCATTCTTGCGAAGGATGAACGCAGTGAGCGCGCCTGGGAGATCACAGAGGATGCGATCGATGTCAACGCCTCCAACTACACCGCCTGGCACTTCCGTCGCCAGCTCATCAGGTGCAGGAAACTTTCTCACAACTCGAATTCTCGTTCCTCTACTTCAGTTCGCCTGTTTCATTGCTGCTATTGACGGCTGCAGTGTGTATATCTGTGTGTGCGCTTCATACGTTGTGAGGTGCAGGACTGTCAGCATCTCGTGTACGTGCCAATATTCTTTAAAGTGTCCTCTTCTTTACACGTCTATTTATGCAGAGATTTGAAGAAAGATTTGAAGGAAGAGTTAAATTATTTGGATGGTAGGGCATCTGCTGTATCGTTATTTCTGTTTCTTTTTCTATCCTCACACCCTGCTCTCCAATCTGTATCTTTCTGTGTTTCAGCCTTTGCAGATCCGAACCCCAAGAATTATCAGGTATGGTATGAGTGATATCTTTCCTTTGCCCTCGGGTTCTACGGGTGCTCACTTCTCTTGTGTTCATGTGCGTATTTTCTCTCTATCTCAACAGCTATGGCATCACCGGCGAGTGATTGCAAAGGAGTATGGTGAAGATCCGAAGCGGGAACTTGACTACACGGCCTCTGTGTTTTCGAATGACGAGGGAGACATGAAGAACTATCACGCTTGGGCCCATCGGTAAGTCTGCTACGTGTGTTCAGTGTGCTGCGTCACAATAGTTACCTTAATTTGCGTATGTTTATCCGTGAATGTGTGATTGTGCAGCCAATGGGCCGTTGCACACTTTGGACTGTGGGAGGGAGAACTTGAATTCGTGGATCGTAAGTCCATGGCGCGCCATTTTCCTCATATTATAATGGCCTTCTCTTTCTTTCTTTCTCTCTCTCTCTCTCTCTCTCTCTCTCTCTCTTACTTGTTTACTCCTTTGCTCCTTTAGGTATGTTGGAGACTGACGTTCGGAACAATTCTGCGTGGAATCATCGCTGGGTAATCATCAAAGGAATGAACGAGGAGGTATTCACATAGCACTCCGATGCTCAATCATTCTCACACATGCCCATCCATTGATCTACTTATAATCGTGTAATTCTTAACTACTCCCTTCTACCCTTCTCTTCAGATTTCAACAGAGCTTCGGGTAGCTGAGATAAACTACGCGCTCACCCGGGCTGCCAAGGCTCCGAACAACGCTAGTCCCTGGAGCTACATCAGAGGGTACACGTTGCTCTCTGTTTTCATATTATTATGATGTCTTCTGTGGCACCAGAACCTTTCCTGCTGCCTACTTTGCCATCCTTTTGTTCGTTCTCACGCTTCGTCTCTCTACTTTCATGCACCCTCCGCAGCTACCTCCGCGGCCAGTCGATGACCGATGGTAGTTTTGACGACGTAACCGCCCGGTGCGAGGAGATGATGAAGGCGACTCCTTCGGCGGGAGGACTGGCCATGCTCGTGGAAATCTATTCGCTCCAGAACACCGAGGCCTCCAAGGCGAAGGCAAGCGCTCTGTGCACGACCCTCGCTTCGGACGTAGACCCTGTCCGACACGTGTACTGGGCGGCAAAACGGGATCAATTGGAGATAGTATAGATACTGCCTTGAGAAGTAGGACCAGTCGGAGTAAACCATTGAAAATAGAAACAATAGCAATTTGTCATGCCAAGCTTGATTTTTAACTCAACGCTTCATGGTTGAAAGCACATGTGATGCTCATATATATTCAATGTATGTACATGGGGTAAATAACTTGACGCAGAAAGGACCAAGTAGCTTAGCACCCCAACAGATCGAAGTCATCGAGCTTGTCGTTGTACTTCATGATGGTACGCTTAATCTTACTGCTGTCTACCCACGTTACATAATCTGTGAAGAGGACATCAAGTTAATTGCATAAAAAGAGATAAGAAAGGTATCCAGAGCACAGGCGAGAGTAGAACAGAGATGGCTATCTTCAATCAACCACTTACCCTCGAGATTCCGTGTGACAAGGAAGGCAGGATCCGTCACGACTTCAACGCCGACGCGAATGTGTGCCTGCTCTACGAATGTGACAGCTTCCCTCAGAGTCTCCGCCATCTTCATCCGCACCATCACTACAGGTAACCGGCGTCTGTGGGTGACAAGGAAACAAAAAGGTGGTAAGAACGTGAGACTCAATCCGGGGGCGGAAGGCGGAAGTTGACGACAACAACCCAATGAAAAGGAGGGAAACAAAAAAAATCATCCTCATCGTACCTGCAGAAGGCACTAGCAGTGAGCTTTTCGCATTGAAGCAAGCTCTTCTTAACAGGGATGAGTCCCATGTTAAACCTGCAGACAGATGAAAGCGCAAAGCAAAAACAAGTCAACTTACTACCACGCAACAAAATTAAACCCACGCGGAGAAAACCTTTGAACCGTAAGAGACTAATCTTAATATCTATGTCAACTTTTCATTTTTGAAATCGAGAACGTACAGTTTGTCGAGCAATTGGTCAGTCATTTTCGAGCGGAAGGGGTCTTCGTTCGACAAATGTTTCAATTCACTCGCCAGCTTCGTAATTTCTCCCACCATGCGGTTATATCTGCGTCAAAGTTAGGGGAAATGATGAGTTGGGATGCGAAGGTAACGAAAGCGAGCAGTAACATCTCTACGTACTTGACATAGTCCTCCCGATCTTGAATGTGGTAACGACGCAGCACCTGTATTTCCCGGAGGTTTTGTTCCTTCTTCCAGTTCAGGAAATCAACCTTCTTTAAAAGCTTCTGTTCGTGGTGCTTGAGTTTTCGCAGGGACATAGGGCAAGGGAGGATGTTTTCGAAACAGAGAACACAAATGAAAACTCCTTTTTTCTTGGTGATTTCCGTTTTATATAATTGGTTGAATTGATATAGCCGTGTTTCTATCCCAAAAGCACGCTCGAGTGGGTCTCCTAAAGCAAAAAGAACAGTTTCCCATACAACAACGCACGAAAGTCGGTTCGTCACACATGCGGCGTTTATGCCTCTTTCGTCCCCGTTTTCTTCTCATCCTGTTCAGATGCATACACGGTGTATTATCTCGTAATTTGTACTTCTGCATCATCTCCTGCGCATGTGCAAATTTGAGAACTCAAACTTGTTTTCATTTCAAATCGATTTCGGTAAAGGCCTTATCTCTCGTGCTAGAAGATAATTTCAGAGTGCATACTCAACGATAACGTGTATTTTATATTGTTCAGCTACGTGATCATACATGGTGCTGTGGATATTCATCAATTACCTCATATTCATTGCTCTCGAACGTTGCTCCCGTTACGAGTCCGACATTCACTCCACAATCCATCGTTCTTTCATTGTATGACCTTCCCTTTTCGTGTGCGTGACAAAATGCATGTATTGTGTATTGTTGAGTCTTTTCTATAGTTTTTACCGATTTTCTGACTTTTACCCATTTGATCAGAAAGTGTGGACATTGTTCACGTGAGCATCAATGGGAAAGATCATCACTCTGAGCTTTTTCTCACATATATCATTATATTTCATCTCTCAGAACAACAACATGGCACGTACTAAGCAAACCGCACGTAAATCTACCGGAGGAAAAGCTCCCCGTAAGCAGCTCGCTACCAAGGCGGCTCGTAAGTCTGCCCCCACCTCTGGAGGCGTCAAGAAGCCCCACAGATACAGACCTGGTACCGTTGCTCTTCGTGAGATCAGAAAGTACCAGAAGTCTACCGAGCTTCTGATCCGCAAGCTACCCTTCCAGCGCCTTGTCCGTGAGATTGCCCAGGACTTCAAGACCGACCTTCGTTTCCAGTCCACTGCCGTCCTTGCTCTCCAGGAAGCCGCCGAGGCTTACCTTGTTGGTCTTTTCGAAGACACCAACTTGTGTGCCATCCACGCCAAGCGTGTGACCATCATGCCCAAGGACATCCAGTTGGCCCGCCGCATCCGTGGCGAGAGAGCTTAATTCGGATGGTAAACGATGCATGTTCCAAGATACCATACATTCCACGATATATATATATACACACTGTGACTGATGCTGTGCAGTAATATGCACGGGTCGTAAATACTTTCCTTCATTTTGTCATCTACATACGCACATGAAATTCTGCTGGGTGGGAATAGATACGTGGCGGCACAGTGAATCACTGTCAGTATAATGATTCCTCATGATCAGTGTTTACACAGTGGGATCCTTCTTTTGTATTGATTCCTCCGGCATATTTTTGTCTACGAATATCGCGTTGCTCTGCGTCGTGGTGGTGGCTGTTTGTTCTTCGCTTTTACTACTAGTTAGTTCACCATATAGACTGCCGTAGGGAGCAGGATTCATAGGTAGAAAACAAGTGATGGATATATTGTATAATAGTATCATAATAGACGAAATGTCTACATACCTCTCTTCCGAAGAAAGATTGGTTGAATGAAAATATTTTGGTAGAAAATTCTTGTGAAGTAGAAATAATCAGAACAGATCCAAAAGCTTACGTCCGACGTAACTAATCAGATACTGGAGCATGCCAACTGCTGCTAATTCGTAGTGGAGCTTGAGCTGGGATCGTCATAGCATCTTGATCTTAACAGAACTTGAGCTGGTGCATTGCAGAGCAGCGAATTGTTAGTTGTGGATCAGACACGCCGTATGCCTCCTCTTGTCGAGTAAGGACTTCAGTTGCCTCCTGAAAACAAGTGATGGATATATTGTATAATAGTATCATGATAGACGAAATGTCTACAACCAGCCAGAATTGAGTACAGACTTTTTGCTGCGTCTAAAGTCGGCTGGGGGTGATAGTACGGACCATTGTCCTTGCGTGAGTACGAGAGTATAGTCTATTTTATAGAGTTGTATTCAGCAGAGGGGAGTGTAGGGCCGCAGAGTACTAGGCAGAGTACTCCTGACCCTTCTTCCCTGCTGGTTGTGTTATCTATCTAATGAGCATATAGAGGATATCTACGATAGATATGATGTGTCATCACTCCTCTCTGCATCTATTACTATTTCTTGAAGTAACTAACATACGGCGATGCATCATTCTGTTGTGAAATACTCAAGAAATACTTATGCTTTTTTTTTCGGTTTTCGGTGCCATTCCTAGTCCAGAGTTCGAATCTAAGACTCGGAAGAAATAATGTTGATGTCATATCCATGTATACTTCTTCCCCCCTGATGTCTAACTTTACCTTTAACACCCAATACACTGCCTACTACCAGATATTGCATCTAAGTATTAAGTTGCTTATACCATGAAGACTCAGTGACTTCGAGAGAGCATTGTACATAGAACAGTACTAAGTTACTACTAGTATGGGAAGTGGACTGTCTATTACTTCTTCTTACGTGGCCTTCCTTTACCCTTCTTAATTTCCAATGGTGCCAATGGGTTAATTGCTACATCAGATGTCCCACTGAAGGCACTTTGGCGCTTTCGCTTCCTGTTCTTTCTCAAACTGAGTCGTCCTCGGCTTCTTCGGCTGCGCGGGTCTGCAAAGCTCCTAGAAGCCTTGTTAGTGCCCTTGCCTTTTCCGTAGCGCGGCGTAGGATCCAATATGGTACCACTTGAAGAAGAGGAGCTCGTCGCTTGATCTTCATGATGATGATTGACAGCAGTAAGTGCCATCGTCAGAAACTGAGCCAAGATGGCTTGGGCTGCTGGTGAGCCGTGGCAGGCACTCAGTGTCACTTTCGCCTGGCCCTGAAGTGCATTATATCTGGTTTTGCTATCGCTATCAGCAGTAAAGGGGGCGCCTTGCTCATGAAACACGCTGTCGTCGGTGGCGGCAATAGCTCTGCTGGCAGCTGCTACCAACTGGTGTCTGGTAAGAAGGAGAGGATTCTTGATGACCGTGCAATGAGGATCCACATTTTCCTTATCTTCACCATAGTCATCATCGCCACCATCATGGTTATTCTCAACAGAATTATGGGTGTCATCAGGTTTCCTTTCGTCATCGACGTCCGAACGGCTGGACGAGGACTGGGAAGAAAGCGGCAAGTCACGTAAAATGCTCTTGACTATTTCCAAATCAAGCTTCATACAGTTTCCACGGTATAGAAGTGGGCCTTGGTATTTTTCCTCGTCAGAAAGCTTCCGGGGGAGAACCATAGCGTCGAGATCACCGGAGGAGAACTTTTTTAAGTATCGGAAGTGAACATCGGACCAAGAGATACAATTATTGTTTACGCACAATGTGTGCTCACAGGGAAGTTTGTACCAAGGGCAGTCGCATTTAAGAACTATTTCGCCGTCGTCGTCACATTTCAGTTGAATGGTACGTACTTTGTCCAAGTTGAAAGTGTGGACCGGGCCATCACCAACAGGCTTGTCGTAGTCAGGGTTCCATTTCACTCGGATATTTCCT
>JACKZZ010023620.1_pt1 | contig 17110 bp, 6 predicted proteins | sample 8027871 | NCBI WGS metagenome assembly JACKZZ01 (sample SAMN15724774, study PRJNA655200) | protist metagenome | isolation source: fluorescence activated cell sorting (FACS) single amplified genomes of... | place: USA: West Boothbay Harbor, Gulf of Maine | collected 2000-07-19
TTTCTTCGTCTAGATCAATAAACATTTTTTCTATTTTTCGACATCGACATTCACAATCTTTGTCACAGCTGTTGTTTCCAACTTTTGTTGTACTTCTGCCCCTCGTTTCCGGTTACAGCAAGGACATACAACGGTTAGTTTGCCGAAAGCACGATCTAAAGGCTCAAGAGACCTAATCCATAATGGCAAACAATTCCAATCGTTTTGTAAAAATAATGGCAGCTTTTTATTGTATTTTTCAACACGATGCATATAATTTACTAGCAAAACAAATAAGAAAACGCCAAGGGCCAGTAAAACAACAACAACAAGCAGCACAAAACTAATTTGGGACAATAAAATTGCGATTGAAGGCAGCATAATAAATACAACACCCAGGTAAAACAATTCAAACCAGCGATATTTTGCTGTTGTATTACCTAAAAATCTGGCAGCATTTATTGGCAAGACGCGCAACGGCCATATCACATAAAATAGAACAATACCTGAGATATTAAATAATAAATGGGCATACGCAACCTCTAACGTTATCGCAATTTTGGATGCATCCGAAGCTAAGGCTGCAAGAATTCCTGTTATCGTAGTCCCCATGTTAGCCCCTAAAACTAGAGGGTATATACGCTCTAAATTTATCACGCCTAAACCAACAAGCGGTGTCATTGCACTAGTTGTAATGGAACTACTTTGCACCATAATTGTTAATAAAAACCCGCATGCCATTGATACATACCCAGCTAACCATTTCATTGGAATTGTAAGTTTTTCTCCCAGTTTTATATCTTTAAACTCGCCATTAACAGATTTATACATCCACACAGCAATGCGACCTTTTAAAAGACTTTTTAATAACTTTACAATCATATACAAACAAAAGCATAATGTAAACAATGAGAAAATCAATACAATTGTTCCAGCCATGGTATCGGACATTGTTGATTTTTGCCCCCAAAATGATTTTAACAATGGTTTTGATTCAAGTGCGGCTAATTCAGTAGCATTTTTTTCCGTAGCAATTTTAGTAATTAATTTCTTGTCGATACTAACAATTGCTTTTGTAAATGGTTTAGTCATCGTTTTCAAAGAAAAACAATCGCTACACTTTTCAGCACTTTTTAAATCAGTGTAACTTGAAAGGATTAGGCTTGAGAAGAATTTTAAATAATGAAACGAAGCTTCCAGAGGCAACAGAACTAAAACTGTTAGAAAATTAAAACAATCATGAATTGTTGCAGCAGCAAATGCACGTCGGAATTCGCTACGATTATTTGCTTGTCCCAATGCTACAATAGTTGATGTGACACTTGTACCAATATTTGCACCCATAATTATGTAGATAGCTTGTGTTGACGTTAATAATTCAGCAGCTACCATAGCAATAGTGATGGATGTGGAGGTACTACTACTTTGTACCAATACCGTTGCAATTACACCAACCATTAAACCACTTACTGGGTTTCCTAATATTTTAGAATCACCAAATATTTCACCGGCACGTTTCCCCGCAACCAATCGAAAACCATCTGCAAGAAATGATAACGAGCATATGAATAAATAAAGAAAAGCAACTATTAAAAGTGTTCTTGCACCCTTACTAGATACTGAAAACATTTTCTCTTTCGTACTCAATTCATTCCAAGGCTTCTCAGAATCGTCTTTAAAATCGACTCTCCAAAAGTTTTCTAGCACCTTTTCCAATGCTTTTTCCGCTTCTTTACTTTGTTTTTTTGGCGCAACGACGATTTCCGTCCATTTTTCATCACGTTCATATGATGATGTAAAATAGCATTGATCATCGTCCGATAAAGACCCAGAAAAATTTCCCCCAAAAAATACATGGAAAAAGCGATTTTTGATATAATCTGAAAATGTTTCTTTATTGTTTTCATTATCCTCAACAACGTTGACATCAGTGATTACTTCCGCAACAGTAATAGTAGTGGCTTCCTTTAAACGTGAACTTGCTAATAACCAATCTGCAAGATGTTGATTTTTAGCATCTTTACCTGGTGCTTCCCCAGTTTCTTCTTCCCTATCTTCAATAAATGCACTTGTAACGCTTGCCCCTGTTTTAGTATTTACCAATGCTTTTGCCTCCGAAAATAGTTGTGGTAAATCAACATGTTTGTAAAATGATTGCTGAACAACTAAGTTTGCAATTTCTTCTCGTCGAGAAAGGCTTGCGGCTACGTTTTTGTCATGTTTTTTCACAATTTTGGTAGCAGCAATCACATTTGTCGCAACAAATTTTCGCAAACCCTTCAAACCACTCAACAGATCAAACATTGATTGGATGACAGCTTTTGCATCTTCGTCAAGACCGTATTTATCTGTTTCTTGCAACATTTGTTCCAACGACGTAGTCGTTGAGACCTTTTGTGACTCCTCCTCATCTTCTTGCGTTGTAGCAACACTAACATTTTGTAAACGTATTTGTTCGATTTCATTACGTGCCACCTCTAACTGTTCCAGGTAGAAACTATTGACTTGCAATATATCCGTAGATAATAATTGAGCAAATTGATCGCTAAATTGCTGCTGTTCTTCTTCTGTCGCTGAATTTTGTATCTTGGATACAATTTCTTTTAGCTGCTCATACTTGACGTATCTATCCTCCCATCCAGCTCGTTTTAATGACTGTAAACGTTCACCAAATTTTACCATTTTTCCTGTGGTTGCAATGTTCTGTATTTTTTGTTTATATTCTGTATTCTATGTTTGTATTCTGGACTAGATTGTTATATGTGTCTCGTAACTTTTATTTGTTGTCACACCAAGGAGTCCTACTATTATTATTTATTATTATTATTGTTGTGTTGTTGTTGTTGAGTTTTTTTGTTGCGGTAAATTTTTTGCGGTAAGAATACCAGGTAAATAGTATTGTCGTATGCAATATCTGCGCGAATCGATGCACCCATTGCAACTAAAAAATTGTAATTGCCAAAATGGAAGATTCATTTTCAAAGCCATTCATTGTGTACCTGCTAATCTGTTTGATTTAAGGTCTTTCGCAGTGAATGAACAAACTGGGTGAGCCTGCTCCATCTATAAAATCGAAGAAAAACCATTCAAATAGCATTTGCACAATTCAACACGCCGTTTTGAAGATTCGTTTTTTCAAAACAAAACGAACTACTATTGGTGATTAACCATGTCATGGGGCTGTTGTTAATACTATTCGCCTGCTAAAAGTAGAAATGTTGATCGTGTTGACTTATTAGTATATACTAATATAAGTTATATTCCCTATGAAGATGGATATTTCTATCAATATTCAATATATATGCTGTTGTTAATACTATTCGCCTGCTAAAAGTAGAAATGTTGATCGTGTTGACTTATTAGTATACACTAATATAAGTTATATTCCCTATCAAGATGATTTTGTGCGGGTATTTCTATCAATATTTTCCTCCTGCAGTTTTGGAATTTCGTGATTATAATAAACACAATCAAAATTTCTACTCTTAGCAGGCGAATAGCATTAAAAACACACAATAATAACAGTATTCATAATTAAAATACAACATTGCCAATTATTCGTCGTAGTATAAATATATATCGGAGTATTTTTCGAAAATCAAGAGAAATACGGCACTCTGGCACTGGAACATTACACCAAAGCATTGGGCATACGAACGAAGGAACAAATAGTAAAATTTTGTTAATAATATTCTAATGGTCCTGGTGGTTCTTCCAACGATAGCTCACAATTACAAACATTTACATGGCGTCTTTCATACCTGCAAAAACCAATACAACAAGTAGTCACCAAACAGCGAAGCATCAATATAACAACTGGAAAATTCACTCTGTCATACCACGTTTAAGACAAACTACGTTGTTAAAGCTTGGGGATGAACATGTAAATAATACTATTGACATTATTTGTAATATAATTCAGAGCAATTGGATCGTAAATTTTTGTGGCAAACAAGAGTGGAGTAGTTTTTTAAATAGTCGAGCTATAGTAAAAGAAATTGAAGACTCCGTTTTGCCAATAGCTTATGTTATAAAAATATTAAAACAGAAAGATTGTAATTATAGCGTTGAGAAAAAAAATAACAAACACAACAGCATTCAAGAGAAACAACAGCAACATAAAAAGCGAAAATTAGCACCGAGGAACCAGTTGTACAAACCATGGACAGTTTTAGATTTATGTAGCGGCAAAGGATTTTTCGCAATGCTTTTATCGGCAGTAATGTCATATATACTTGATAGCAACGATACTGTCACTTGTAACAATAAGAATAACAATAAAAATAAAATGAAGAACATTGTAAATCGAATACTCATGGTAGATAATAACAACGATATTAATTGGGAACATATTGATTTACTCAATAAAAGTATTGATACACGATTGTCAATTGAAACTAATCGAATATGCCTTTATTCTGAATCATTTACTAAATTAATTGATGGATTAAAAAATAGTAATAATAATGTTTTTGTTGTTGGGACACATCTATGTAAACGTTTATCAGCTAGAGCTGTTGAGGTGTACAATTCACTGTGCAGTAAGTTCAACGAAGCAAATGACACTAATAAAACAAACTTGTCTGTAGCATTTCTTTTAGCACCTTGCTGCCTTCCAACATTTAGAGGGTTTTGTCACATCCGTGGCTGTAATAATCACGATTGCGAGGACGATGGTGGAACCGACGCCAATAATTTTGATCTATCACCCGGTTTAAAATTTCAAAGTACAGGTGAAAATATGTTATATGCTAATGTGTAAGTAATGTTTTATACTTCTTTTTTTTTATTAAATTTAATGACATATCCCTAACATGTACACACACACATTTATATTATTATAATCATTATCATAATGTGTGTTGTCAGATGTTGGCAAATTGTAAATGCAGAAAATAATAAAACACAAATTAAATTATCAACAATTGCTAAATTATGCAACATATCCGTAAAAGCAGTAAAACGTGTAGCATACAAGGGTTTAAAAAAAGGTGAATTGACAGAAGATAGAGGATGTTGGTTTATCACGCCAAGTACGTCTTTTTTGCCATCATCGTCAAATAATATAAGTAAAGGCGATTATGCTAGAAAAAAAGCAAAATTATACATTGACCATATCAATTCCACTAGGCAGGATAGTAATAATAAATTATTTAAGAAAAAGAAAAATGTGTTTTCAATTGATTTATTTAATCTTGGTACAGTTGGTTACAAAGAAAGACCCTTTCTGAATTGGGTGAATTGTTTATCAAAAGCGTAAGTTTAAATCTTTTTTAATTCTAGAAATAACCGAAGTATTTGATTATCTAACATTATTTATGGCTTTGTACTATTTATAAATATGACTGTGATATTAATGACAAATTATACGTTTTTGTAAATAATATAATAATGTACAATATACATTTATGAAGCATTAATACTGAGTTTAATTCAAACCTTGTTAAGATTATTGAAGCGCCACTGTTAGGCAAACATCAAAAGGAGCAATTCTTACACGGCAATTTACAAGCTGAGCGTAGAAGCTCATGGATTATATGCAGCTGATACGATACTTGTATTTTCAATATTTATCATAATATATATACCATTAAAATATTTCACTTGTTGATTATGATAAAGTTATGAACTTAATACATGTCGAACGGCTTTGTGTATTCTTTGACTATGGCAACCTTATTATTGTAAAAAGAGAATTTTTAAATAAAAATCACACATACTCGTACTTTACATAAAATATATATATTGTGTATATATACCAGACAACATGGTGTATAGCAACTCGTGTGAAATTGAGAATTACGACCTTTGAATACATTTTTAAAATTTTTTATGACGAGCACACGACGACTTTTTTTTTACAGAGAAAAGCAGAAAAGGAAAGCACTATAGAATTCATACAAGATTCCAAAAAATCGAAATGGGAAATTTTTTACCTTTCGCGTAAAATAACACTATACACTATGTATTTACCCGAATTTAAAACTATACACTATGTAATTTTGTTTACGCGTCGATTTGAAAAAATAAACAAAATTACATAGTGTATAGTTTTAAATTCGGGTAAATACATAGTGTATAGTGTTATTTTACACTTAAGGTAAAACTTTTCCCATTTCGATTTTTGGAATCGTGTAAGAATAAGTTAGGCATACTTTTGATGATGAAACACCTTAACACGCTCCATTATTGCAACAGATGTTGCGCTTCTATTCCAGATGGTTTTGCTTTGTACAAGCAGGTGTGATGGATGCATGTATCTACCTTAAATTATTACAATGGGGACATGGATATGGTTCACAAACGGAACATATTTAAGGGGATCAAGTTAATATCGCTTTTTTTGCTACTCTTTACTTTCAATAACATATTTTTAAAGTTCACCTGCTGTGATTGAGGTAGGGTTTAAATAAATATCATATTTTGATAAACAAATTACGTTACTAATTATATGGTATTGTATTTACGATGAGCGATTCATTATATGACAATTGTTTTAGACCCCGCCTTCATGTGACAGATTGCTCTGACATCTGGTTCTGTCTAACTGTCCTCGTAGCAATAATAATACATTATATTTTTTATTTAAATAAATATAATAATAATAATAATAATAATAATAATTAATTGAAATAATATAAAAAATAATAATAATAATTTATTATTTTATATTGAAAAAAAATAATCATCAAAATTAATGAATTTCATTAGACGCACACAATGCTGCATGTGCTGGTTGAAATCGCAAGCTAAAGCTTTTGTATATAAATAAAGACAACCTATTTATCATAAGATAAATACATCGCATTTTCTTTAAAACGGATATATATTATTGAAAAATCGAAACAGAGGATAGCAATACATTGGAAGAAACAATGAGTACAGAGGAAGCACACGTAGAAAAAAACTCGTACGGTACGAACCTTGAAGAGGGTCAGACAAAAATATTAAATACAAAGGTGGTTGTGTCAGAGCGTGGAAACGTTGAAATTGCAGTTGTAATTCTTACATCGGTATTAATGGGATTAATATTTGGAACTACATTTGCTAAAAGCCATGTATTTGAACCATATTTAATCAGAGCTCAGTTTATCTTTATGCGGTTCGTTATGTTAAAAATGTTTCTATCAGCAATGGGAACTGGTGCAATATGCCTCGCAATCGTTTCTAAAGTATCACCTGGCAAATTTGAGCGGTGCAGAAAGGCATGGGAAAGTGTAACGAAAACTCGTGGTTGGTTAACTGGCACAATAACAGGGACTATGATTCTTGGCGCAGGCATGGCCATTGCTGGCGCATGCCCCGGAATGGTACTCAGTCAGGTAGGTGCAGGCGTATCGTTGTCTGGGGTCACAGTCGCTGGGGGTTTGTCAGGCGCATTGATGTATGGGCTTTTGGAAGACACTATCAAAACAAACTGGTTGAAAAAAGGTCCACAAGGGCCCACCGCATATGTTTACGTAGATCAGTTTCTAAAAAAACCATATTTTGGATTTGCAATATTACTTGGCGTTGCATGCATAGCATTTGCAATTGTCTTGGAAGTTTTGTTACCGTGGAAAGCAGAACTGCCAACTCGTTTACAGCCATTTTTGGCTAGTGACCATTGCAATGGATTTAGTATTACATGTTGTGCATGGCCTCCAGCTGTAGCAGGCGCTTTGCTAGGGCTAATGCAAATCCCAGCAGTCTTAGTAATTGGTACTTTTCTTGGATCAGCAACGTCATACCAAGTATGTTCCGTCGCGTTCGCTATTCCATTTAAAGGTAAACTGCCTGAAAAATTCAGTTACATAAACTCCTTCCTAACTCCATCAATATCAACGTGGTGGCAACTGGGCTATTGTGGGTCAGCAATTTTAGGCGCATTCCTATGGATTAATGAAGCTAATGATGTTGGGAACACACCAGGCGTAGACGCAGCTTCAGCTTTCATTGGTGGATTTTTAATGTTGTTTGGCGCTAGATTAGCAGCTGGTTGCACTTCCGGACATGGAATTTCTGGTTGTGCTATTGGAATGATTCAAAGTTTCATTGGGGTGCCATTTATGTTCTTGGGTGGTATCCTTGTTGCCGTCATATGGCATTTTGGTGCTGGAGCCGAACTTTACATTCCTGCAAATGCAATTTAAATAGATAAATAAAAATGAATAAGTCACACATATAAATGGTTTTACCATCGTTTGCAAACATTTTTATACTAAGAACAAGGAGCAATTTTAGTCGTTTAAATAGCTAAGAATGGCGTTTCGTTGACGATAGTTTATACAACAACCACATCAAACCTTACATATAACTTGGGTAAAAAATAATAATTTAATAATGGAAGAAGATTTAGATGATTATCAACAACCAACAACAAAGGAAAACTAAAATAAAAAAAAATATTAATAATAATAATAATATATATAAATATAATATAAATATAATACAATACTAATACACAGTATAATACTACCTTAAATCACCTTATCTTTCTCCACACAGCGCCACACAACATTATATAAACTAAAACATAATATTTAATGAGCACCACCACTGTGCTTTATTTTAACACAACTTTTACTATACCATTATTATCACTATTATTATTTGAGGCCAAATATGGTTTCAGCGATGGATGACATGCCCCGGCTTACCTTTCTCTTCGGATGGAATAGGACAAATGTACTTAACAAACATATACATATTTCGGTTTAACAATGGCTTCAAACGCGGTAGATAATAATCAACAACCGACCAGTAATAATGCAATTAACGCAACGACAGTAAAGACCGTATCAAAAATACCTTTAATGACGGTGAACGCTGGACCACGTGATGGTGATTTATGGAATAAACGGTTGAAAGAAGAATTTACAGCACTTATTAAATACATAAAAAATAATAAAGCGGAAGATAATGACTGGTTTAATATTAAACCAAAAGATAAGACTGGCACTTTTTGGGAAGGCAAATGTTGGAACTATTATAAAGGCTTAAAATATGAGTTTAAGTTACAGTTTGCAATACCTGCTACATATCCAGCAGCAGCACCAGAATTAGCAGTGCCAGAACTAGAAGGAAAAACAGCAAAAATGTACCGTGGTGGAAAAATATGTTTAGATATTCATTTTAACCCCCTATGGCAAAAGAATGTACCAAAATTTGGCATTGCACATGCAATTGCACTAGGATTAGGACCATGGTTAGCTGCGGAAGTCCCAGATTTAGTTGAAAAAAAGATAATTGTACATTCTTGATTTAGTTCAAGTGCTTATTCGTGTCTGTGTGTTGCTTGTATTTACAGACATCATTTTTATAAGCGTCTACAATCTGATCATATTTTTTTAATTTTAATTTATATAATATTTGGATTCTTTTGGATAATAGGATTTCACATGAGTAAATTAAAAAAATATAAATGATATTATATGCGCCTACTTTTTGGTACCAAGAGACGTTTTGGTACACTTTGATATTTTAAAAATATTATCATAAATAAGTTATCATAACTTTTTCAAGTTTTAAGTTACTCGCTTCTCAAGAAAAGCTTTTCTAAATTTTATTTTTTATCATTTTTAATCAAATATATATGCATAATAGTATCTTACTCATTAATTTAAATAAAATTTTATATCTGTGAATATATAAACAAAATATTTATGCCAAACCCATTACACCAGCACCATCATTAATGGCCATTAATAATCGTTCTCGCAACTCATCTTCCGTTCTGTATGGTGGTAAATCTAGCTGAAAAAAACATGTATGCGCAACAGGCAATCTGTTTGGATCAACACCACAACGCATCAACGTAAAGTTATTGTCCCACTGACCACTCCTAGGTAAACGCGATCTACCCCATGCAAAACGAACAAACATTGCCCTTTCCTCATTGGTGAAACTCTCTAACACGGTCCAAAAATGTTTAACGGTGACACTCCGTTCGAAAGACCTTGATCCATACGTTGTATGAGCCTTTAGTACCCCTATATCAATTTCAGAAGAACCAACAACCAGTTCTTCCAACTCGCTCCAAAGCATTAATCCCAACACACGTTCAGGCACAATTGTGATGAATCCCCGGCGTATCGCTTGGATTTGTGCATCAAATTCATGCAATTTATATTCCTCACTTAAATCACAATATTTCCCTCTATTTGCTGCATCAACGCGCACGGATCGACCATATCGTACCAATTCGATTTCTTCACCACTTGTATTCTTTATAACAAATCTTAGATCTGCTTCCTCAATCAACGTATCGTTGCGTAAACGCTCCAATGCTTGCATACCAGCAGTATCAATCGATTTCAGATCGTCTTTACTCGCCTTATTACCAATCAACATTTTCCAAAGTAACGAAGGGAATTCAAATGCCAAACATGCATCGCTTCGCAAAGACATTCCTATTAATTTCCCCACAAACTCATACATTTTCAAATGTGATGGCGTGGAACATTTAGCATTTGGTACGTAACCAATACCACCTTCATTTAATGTATTCGGTGTTTTTAAAAATAGAGACAAATGAGGAGAGAATAATTCCTCCACAGCTTCATTCATGCATTCTCGATACAGTCCACCTGCATCAACCCCCCTTTCACTCAAAAATTTAACACGGAAGGATTGACCGGCACGACGCAAATAAGCAGGATGCCAATCTTTTAAACCTTTATACATTTGTACAAACACACCATTCGATCTTAAAGGCTCAGTTAGACCCTGTGCTTTTGATTTTGCAGCAGCCCCTATTCGGTCAACAACGATTTCACTTCGGTGCCTTCTCCTTGATGGCGGTCGCATCACACGAAAACATGTTGCATGCAATGCCATTTGCAAAAATTTATTTTTAACATCAGCAAAAATCATATATGACGATTCCCGTACTTTCGATGCAATACTCCACGGAAATTCTGCCCGGCTTAAATCAACGAGGTTCAACAAGCTGTTCAAGCGTCGATTAAAACTTCTCAATAAGCAATATCGCAAACTTAATTGTTTCTTTGAGCGCAAATTTAACTCCGTTAGGCGTACTAATTCATTTTTGCTTAATTCAATATTTTGCGGTGCCAAGTACAACGATCCAACGACAGATGGCGGGTAAGACATATTATTAGTAGCACTATTGATCCATTGCGTCAACCTTAAGTCAGACCTTTGATCCCACTTTGTTGTTAAATCAATAAGATTTTTTTCAATTTCATTTTTATCAAAAAATTCTCGTTTGTCTTTGATACGTGTCTCATCTACTTCAATTGCGTGAATTAACATTCGTATCCCCCAACGTGCATCTGATGGTTTTGTATTTGACGAAATTTTCCATTTAATCATGTCCGTCTCCACAATTTGTTTAACATTGTCTTTGTAATTAGAATTAACTTTTCTCCACGCACCAGTATTAGAGCCATCCGCTTTTTTCACTAATTTGCGACATTGTAATTCAAAAGTGGAGCCACTTGGCAATTTGCATCTAGTATCATACACAATTTCTAGCTTTATTGCACCAGGGAACTTCATTTCTCCAGAGGATGTGCCCGTTTTGTGTGGATGATCACTTTCAACAACTTTTGTCAACATAGAGTGAAGTAACGCTTCAGAGTAAAACTCATCAGAAAACCTGCCACCACTATGAAATGTTTGCATTAGCTCCATTAAATCTAACATACCATCTGGAGCATCACTATCTTTCAGTTTCCGTTGAACAACCGGTTTTACCACAAATTGAGGCTCTAACTTGGTCAAATCACTTGAAAATCCTTTAACATTGTTGCCCTTACTTTGATTCTTCACAGTGCCTTTGTCATCCTTAGAAAGTTTTACTGTTGCATCGATTTTTTGATTGTCGATTTCAGCGTAGTATTTTACAACTTTTCTACGAGTTGCTTCTAATTCTACTAAAGCTTGTAACGCCGATGGTGCCATGGCAACGTTAAAGTTATTTGTTGCTTTACATCGTTGAACGACTAACGAACCTACTCCTTTTAAACTATCCAGATCAGGCCTTCCACCCTTTGGAAACAATTCTGGCGATTGTAACAATTGGAGTAATAACGATACTACCTTGCGTTTATATGGCACACCAGGGAAACAGAGATATTGCACTAACGCGTCAAAAATCTGTGGTTTATGAACTGCAGCACCAATTCCTAATTCAAGTCCCTCCTTTAATAAAAAGTCTAACACATAGCATGCCCATTCCAGCGATGCTTCAGCAAAAACTTCTTTCTCATTAACCCATTGCAAGCCGCTAATTGGGGCTACCTCAAATTTGTAACCCCAACAATCTAATTCATTAGCACGTGATAAGAATTTGAAATACACTTTTCCGGCTTCAACAATAAAAGGCCGCCAACCAGTTTTCCCGGAAAAGGATGCAATTTGATGCGTGCAGTTTTCATCCGAGTAAAATGTCAAAGCACCAACATCACGCGATGGGGTAGCACATTGTGGGTGAAATGTGACACGTAGGGCCCTAGCCTCGGGAAAACCAATTGAACCTCCATAATCACTTTGTTGGTAATAGGGGTGGAGTGACTCAAACGCTTTCGTTACCTTCTTCCCTTGTTGAGTAGATTGTATCAAATGCGTTATACATTCTTCCACCAATAAACGAGACAAAGGTTTCTCTTTATTACAATTGTTTTTTTGAACTTCAGCGCGCAAAACTTTAGCAAGCAAATTTCGTAATTTCCCGACTAACGAAGACGGGTCAATTTTTGTATTTTTAAATGAATAAGAGTTAGACGCTAAAAGTTTTACTAATTGTATTATGGAGCATGATGCACCTGCTTCAGCAGACGAATTAGCTTTCACAGCATCAATTAGATCGCTCAGTGCAGATGCTTGTCGAACACCATCTTTGTCATTTAATCTTTCATCACCTTTCTTTTTGGCGTTACCACTTTCTTCGACCTTTGTGGATGTATCCCCAGTTTTCTGTTCATCATCAGTTGCGTGTTCCACATTTGAGGCATTCAGATCAACGGACATCGCAAGCGCCATTGCCAATGCTTCCGCCTCATCGTCGTCGTCATCACTACCGCTGGCCTCATTTTCCCCTTGCACCACTGCTACTGTTGTGGCAGATTGTTGCTGTTGGCCACCATTACCAAAAAGCAAGTCGTTCATGGCATCTACTGGCGATACAACTTGATCAGCAATAACACTTGCAGTTGTAGATGTGGTACTTTCTTGCACAGTGGTTTCTTCTTGTTCCTCTTCCTCTGGTGGTAAGTCAGGTAGCGATGAGGGATCCATTAGAAATGTAGCTGCCCGTTGCATGTCATTTTCAGCGGCCCTGAGAGCATATTTAGCTTGGTCTTCTAAAAACCCCATTGCAGTGAGCATTGCAAGATGTTCAGCATTAGGCACAAAACGCGATTTTGTTCCTTTTGTTGTTGTCTTCATTTCTTCTTCACTTCGTGCATTCAGTCCAGCATCAGCATCCTTCCCTAGCCCGTCTATTTCCTTAGACTCGTTATCCTCATCATATTCATCCATCGCTCCGCGATTTAAGAAATCTTCTCGAACTTTTACAAGCATACTTATAGTTTCAGCATTAATCTTCATTTCTCCCAAATTAAGATCATTTCCCGAGTTACATAGCATTTGCACCACCGCATCCCTGCAATAATGTGTAGTTAAGCTATCAAGTGTACTCAATAATGCAGATTTAACGTCTTTTTTTGATCGTAGTGGCAACCCATAAACTTTGTCGTGCCATAACAATTTTGAAACAGGAATACGCTTTATATAAGTCTGTAATTTATTAGGAACCAAAAACTTGACATCTAATTTTCGACTACCACCTTTTGGAATACCATCGCCAACAACAACCCCAGTCTTACCCTTTAAAACATCACTTTTGCCACCGACACAATCAACTGTTACTAAAGATCCAGGAACTATAAATCTTTCATTCGTGGCAAATTTTTTCAGTGTGATTTTATGTGGCCCACGTCTTCTCCGTTCCTCTATCTGTGCACTTTTTTTATCAACAGCCGCACCTTGGGAGCTACTATCGGCAATAGGCGCCTCGTTTTCCACCATATCGTCAATCGCAGCACTATCATCAAAATTATTTCGTTTCTTTTTTCCATCTTTAGCTGACTTTAACTCATTTTGTTTGTACAATTTCATGTATCGATTCCCATTTTCTTCGCCAGCAGTCAACCATTCATACGCTCTTTCTGCATTATTATCGCTAAGTTCTAACGCTTTTTCACACAACCAAGATGGAAATTGAGTCATTTGCACCAACGTGATAGCTTTCTCTGCTCTTGGGTTCTTCTGCTCGTCTTTTTTCTTATTTAAGCCGCCACTAGCAACAAATTCATCTGCCTTTTCAAATAGCCACGACAATGCAAAATTTTGATTGTCACCATTTAGTTCTAGAGCTACGATGCATATATCCATCGGTCTTTGGGCTATTTGCATAAGTTTTTTTGCTTCCGCACGACGCATTTCAACTCGTTTATCAACTTTTTTTGTTTCCGCTTCATCTGCCTTTAGTCGTTCGTATAGCGACCCGTTTCCTATGTTACTTTCAATATATCTATTACGAAGGAATACACCTCGTGCTTCTAAAAAATGTCTTTCAACAAATGAGTTCAAGTTCATTTGCTTACTGGCATTATCCAGAAAGGCTGGAAATAAACCCAGTGACGCGTTAAATGTAACAACCGTCTGAACTAAATGCTGAAAACATTTGACAGCCATACATTTTAACATTTTGTTAGCATAGCTTTCATTTTTCTCACAATTATCATTGTTTACAAACCGATTAATACACTTGACAAAATCGTTATAATTTCCATTTTCAATCTCTGTTTGTGGAGAAACTTCATCAACAGAAATTAGATCTTGTATCTCGACATTTTCCGGTATTAAATCAACCGAGACATTAAACGCAACCAACGCAGTTCCGTTCGTCTTGCTAACATATACAACTAAACCTGAAGTGGAAGAACCAGACGATAAATCTGAGTTTTCATGTGATATTAATCTGACTCTACCACCGACACGTATTGTCTCAAAATGACCACCAAGTAAGGCAAATACCCCCGCAACTAGTTCCATAGGTGCATTTTCCTTAAAAGCAAAATTAATTTCCTGATTGAAAATTTCAGACCAAAATTTATTTCGTTGAAGTGTTCGTAATAGGCATACCTCTTCGCAACAAACACTAGTAGAGAAATCTCCTGTTCCCATAACTGCCACACCCCCATTACCCTTCGCATCCATTTTTGCTGCGTCTGCATCATAAATATTATTGTGTTTCTTGTTAAGATAAAAGTTACCAACCTTACGTAGCAATTTATTTACATATTCATTTTTCGTCATGCCTAACAATGTTTCATGGAATTTATCATCACAGAATGACGATCTAATAATACGGTATATACATCGGCGTATAGGGAATGAGCCCTTTTCCAAATATGCAAAAAGTGATTTAATAACGGATTGACGAAGGACAATATTCTTAGCTGGTGCATTTGGCAACAACGATAGAATTAAATTTAAAATCTCAAAAACGCGCATTTCAATCTCAGCGTGTTCAAGACTATTTCGATTGTAACTAGTATCCGAAGCGGATAAATCACTCATTTCTATTGCAGCATTTAGTTCATTGACAATTAAATCTTCCAACATGTTGTAAGCATTTGAACAACTAATACTACTATTATTCGCAGTATTCTGTACCACGGCAATACTAACTTTTGCACAACTTTCTTCGTCGGCACACCCAGTTGCGGTGCGAAGTACAGCCTTAATTTTTGCACCTTCGTACTCATACTTTGATTTGGCACCACCACCAAGTGTGGACATAATTATAACTCGCAGAGCAGACATGCACGCATTACGATGCAATAGCCCCGGTCTTATGCTAGCAGATTTTTTTATTACTATTGGGCTTAGTACAACCCCAAGTTTTTTTATGTCTTTTCTTACTTTCACAAGCTCTTTAAAGTATTTATCGTAGTCAACAATTAAGTCGTCTAGCAAGACTGAATTTGCAACCTCAAGTACATCATTATTTAACATAATGTCCCACTTCGAAAGAAATGTCTTAATGGAATTCACCAAATCTGCTTTGTCAGCAGGAAGATTTTCTACACGTACTATTTTTTGAAGAAGAATAGTAGTTGGGCAACTTCTTAAATTCATTACTATTTCCCGTTTGGTGATCCAGCCTTGAAGAATGTAAGGCAAGACAGCATCAATTTCAAATTTAGCCCACACATCTTCCTTTTCTCTGAACTTCCATTTATCAGAATCATTATTATCAGGCGTGGAGGTGGATTTGGAGGATCGTTTAGAAAACGTTGATATACGAGCCAATAGGCGTAGAGGTCGTAATGATGATAGACGTAATGACAACAGCAATAGCGTTTCGGGAAATGCTGATGAAGATGACCAAGATATTGCTGATATGTATTATGGACTAAACGAAAAGAAACTGTGGGAAAAGGTTGATAAAGCAGAGAATTTTGATTCGTTTTGTGCCGATGTAGAACGTCGTATTCACTTCATGCTTTTAGTAAGCGATAACGATATTTCTAATGCATATCAGAATTCAAATATACATACAAAACAGCAAGGAACTTCAGGTATTGGAAGAGAAGGGAAGGAAAACTGTGTTAAATTAATGATGCTGTACGTGTGTCAGGGAACATGGGCACCTCCAGAAATTTTGTTGCGGGCGCTCTTGAAACGTGAAAAACGTGCATATTCTAGAATTTTAGGGATCCAATCATTGAACGAGCTATTAAATGTAATTACATTTTCATCCGGTCAATGTGATGTTTTAATGAGTTTTGGCACATCTCTCCGTGCGGCTCAAAGTAACAGCTCTGACAATTTTATAAATGCACTTGTCGAAGGTTTATCCAGAAGAATTAACACCTCTTCGTTCTTGGAAGGGTCCTCCAGTGCTACTCGGACAATTATTTACGATTTATTTCAAAAATTATATGGAAAAATGTTTTCAATGTCTGGGATTGGAGACACATCAAATTCGGGTGAAAAAAATCCATTTCTTTCTCTTGTAGTACTTTGGTGTTTAGGCGTTGATTGGGATGAGAGAGCAATCAAAATGATAAATAGTTCACCAAATATTCTGTCGTTATTACATCAAGAAGTTACG
>JACKZZ010009140.1_pt1 | contig 17108 bp, 6 predicted proteins | sample 8027871 | NCBI WGS metagenome assembly JACKZZ01 (sample SAMN15724774, study PRJNA655200) | protist metagenome | isolation source: fluorescence activated cell sorting (FACS) single amplified genomes of... | place: USA: West Boothbay Harbor, Gulf of Maine | collected 2000-07-19
GTGGTGGTGACAAGCAGTCGGATTCTAGTGGTGGTAAAATGTTTCGCCCTGAAGCTGGGTTTGCAATTAAAACCAAGACAGATGGTGGTGATGGTGTCAAGATTCGTGAGGTTTCTTCAGCTGGAAAGGATCTCTATATTAATATTTGTAGTCATCCTGCAATTCAAGGTCCTCTTGATAAGATGGGACGAGAATGTTTCGATGATAGGATGTCGGCTGATGGTCTACAGATTCCTTTGATTGTTGGTCCCACTCGTGACATTCCTCTTAGTGGCACACCTATTGCTGTTGATGTTGTAGTCCATCCTTCTGTTGTAGCTCGTTCGAAAGCTCATGTTCATTTTCAAGTACAAATCGCAGATCTTGCAATTGAATGGATCAAAGAGGAAACTGGAATTAAAATATTTAACCCAAGGGCTGATAAGAGTAAGAAAAAACCCGAACCTATTTGGACAAATTGCACGAATACCTACATGGGAGGACGTGGGGAATTCAATGAAACTCCTGTTCTCTTCCCAATAGACCATGCAATAAATCAAAATGCTCCAGTTGGTGAACGTCAAGCGACAGGTGATAAAGGTAATGGTACTGTTGCAGCAAAAGCATCATCAGGCAATTCATCGCTATTAGGAGGCGATGCATTATCTGCTCCTGCAGCATTATTGAATTCATTAAGGACTGCAAAACAAGAGGAAAGTGTTTCTTCTGATCTAGGTATTAACTTTTCGATCAGTTCAGATGCTCCCAATTCAAAGGCGAATACAATGAAGGTTAAAGAAACAAAATCACTTATCCGAGATTTATCAGAACCAGATGAAGATGAAGCTGAGAAAGCGGCTAGACAACGCATCCTTCAACAAGAGAAAGATCTAGCTGCTTCCAAAGCAAAAGTGAACAAGGGGAAACCTTCAATTAAAAAAGGTTTCTTATCAAAAGCTAGTGGCTCCTTATATCCTGAGGGGTCGTCAGAAGGTACGGGTGGTGCGACAGGTGGTACTTATGCAAAATTTATGTCTAGATGCAAGGTTGTTGATACTGCAAAGATGCCACAAGATGAAGTGAAACAGATGATGGAGGATCATGTGAAACCCAGAGAGTCGCCATCGCCAGCAACTACTAAAAAACAAACTCCTTATGTTGTGGATCCCAGCAAGCTAGCAGCCGCAGAAGCTGAACCAGACATACCTGACATGACACCAGAACAAAAAAAGGAGGTATTAGATGCACTCGAAGAAAGGAGAAAGAATAAACCTCCTGTTAATGATAAGTTAGGGAAACAGATGGACGAGTTGATGGGGAAAATTGACGATGATTGGGGGACAGATGTAGGTGATGATGGTATAGGAACTGATGAATGGAATAGTGTATTTAAAGATCTTGCAAAAGCCTTAAGTGGCCCTGAAATGTCAGGGTTAGGGTCAGGCTTAGCAGAATTGATGCCTAATATGGCACAAACAGAGCCAACAGCAACTATGAAGGATACTAAGCCCCTGTTTAAAAATAAATCAGACATCGGTGATTTGCAATCCCTATTGAGTGGAGTCTCCCCTGATCTCGTTGCTAAATCAATGGCTAGTAAAATTGCGACACCTGCACCCGTACAACCGCCTTCAGCTACCGCTACAAAAGTATCAACGTATGAAGCGGTACAAAAGCCCAAGCCTAAGAGCGGTCCATGTTTTGATTTACAACATAACCTTGGATCGAAGATTGAGGTAATTGTAGAAGAGATAGTAAATAGTGCCGGAAAGAAAGGCGTTCAGTTGTCTTTGATGAATCTCAGTGGTGATGAACTGAGTAAAGCTGATCTTCAAGTAGCAGACAAGCAGATCATTGTTGACCTTGGCGATGGACATCGTGCAATAGCAAACACTCCATTTACCCTTAATATGAGTAGCATTGCTGCAAAGAAGTCTAAAAAGAAAGGAACATTAATCATCTCTGCTAATAGTAGATAAGTATTTAATATAAATAATGCTAACATATTATTACTGACTTCATTCATTCTATTCCATCACAACATTAAAAGCTATTTCGTATTCTTGATCACAACCAATATAGCTGTCAGACATACAGTACAACTTTAAATTATGCTGACCAGGTTCTTCTGGCGCAGTAAATTCTAACTTAGCCTTACCAACTTGAGACAATGGAACACGCTTGATAGATAATATAGTCTGTGATGATGGATCACCTAATACAAGCCACCAACTCTCGTTCTTTTTATGAGGAAAGCGCGTACTGCAAACTTTTCCTAGGGACTCAACATCATCGTCTTCATCGACTTCTCTTTCAACTGTAACAAATAGAGTTAAGTTGCTTCCAGAAGGAATATCTCCTTCAGTATCTAGTTTAAAGTTCACTTCTATATTAGGATAAGAGTTGCAAAACAACGCAACGTCAGACATACTGCTATCAGTTAATGGGATAAGACTTGCGCGTACATCATCGTCAAGTTCAATTATATCAAAGACAGTTTCTACTGGAGGAGAGTGCGCTTCGCAGTCTGCTACTATTTCTTTAGTGAAATGAGGTATTTGCATAAGGATTGAATCTTTGTCCCATAAACCTTGCACAACCATCTGTGAAAGTTCCATTGCTGCTAATGCAGGGCGCAGCCAACCTTGAGAGGAAATAACATCAACCAAGGCCTGTATTAGCTTTTCGGTAGATTCAAGCACTAGCGACAAGTCGACATTTAGATCCGCAGATAAAGACAGTCGTGAGAAATGTGCCTGCAAAAGAATTAAGGTTTTCGTAGCAGGGTCTTCATAATCAACATCATCGGACATTTTCTGTGGTAAATGCTTCGCCATTCGCATTAGGTTCAGTGCCTCCCCTTGTCGAATAGTTAAAGTGGAAAATTCTGTAGCCGCAGAAATGATTTCCAATATTCCTTTCAATTTGCTCTTCGATGAAATACTTGAAGCGAACAATTCAATAGTTGTGTACTGAATGTAGTAGAAGCTAGAGATCATTCCAAGATTCAAAGGCGAAATATCGATATCATCTTCCACTACTACGCACTTACTTTCCTCAAGATCAGCTATCGTATTCTCTACCAACTCCGACAGGTGATCAGATAAATGAAGATGTGAAGCGCCAAGTAAATTATAGTAATTGGGGTTTTGTGTTAATCGGCGATAATACCAGGTCCATGTTAAGTAATCAACAGCATCTTGTTTGCTTTGTACTGTTTTGGTCACTATTTCAGAGCATAAATGATCATGAATAAAATGGTCGAGATGGCTTTCAACAGGTAGTGGATCTTGCAAGAATTTCTTCAGGTGTTCCTTTTTTGGAGTATGACAGAAAATAAAACATTTATTATTCTGTTCTCCGGGACTACATGCGAGACCTGACATTTGTAAAATATCTGTAAATTTATAATCTACATAGCGGTGCTCACGGCCTTCATAATAGACAGTATCTAAAATAACTGAAACTCTAGCTGGTGGTAGACCACTCCAGCATAAATTAAATGGACACACCAGAATAAGAATGATTCCCTCACTAAATAATTGTTGTACTACATCCCTATCATTTTGTGACAAGCCAGTGTGAATAAATCCAACACCATTCGCTAAGGTTTCTTTTAGATGCAGATTTTTAATGTTCTCAATGTATCGGGAAATATCCCCTTTCAATTCATCGAGAAACATCGAAGGATCACCAGCAGCAATAGCGAATGCTGTCATATCAATTGCTGAGAGTTGAGTTTGCTTACGTGATGATACAAAAATCAGGGAGGATTGCTTGTATGCATGAGTACGAATGACAGTGAATGCAGGTTTTGCCATGGCTAGTAATCTCGCTCCGAAATGGTTCGTATCTATGCCTGAAAGGTGAACTTCAAGTGCAACAGGTCGAGTGTCCGGTCGAAAGTTAAATATACGTTGAGGGCTAACTCCGATCCAATCAGAAATGTCCTTAGAATTTGCAAGTGGCGAAGATAGTCCAACAATGCGCACATGACGTTCCAATTGAGATGAGATATAACGAGCACGTGAAAGGACAATTTCCATAGTTGGACCTTCAGGGCCACCGATGAGATGGAGTTCATCTGCAATATATAGGGCAACATTTTGAATGTGTTTTCTTTGCTTCCAGCGCCGACTCAGCATATCCCAATTAATGGTTGTTGTAATGATAATACCTGCCTTTGCCACAAGCTTCAGATCAACACTTGATTCACCAGTAAGCATAACAATGTTTAAACCCAAAGAACCTAATCTCTCAGACCAATCCTTATATCGAATCAGAGCTATTTCCTCCTTAGGCGCAAGGTATACACATTTCCCTGCACCAGTCAGAGCTGCACGCATAATTGCAAATTCTCCACAGACAGTTTTACCAGAGCCCGTTGGAGCGCAGATTAATACGCTTTCATCACCATCGTACAAAGCCGAAAAGGTTTGTGTTTGTATTGCATTAAAATGTTTGAATTGGGGGTAAAGTGTACGAAAGACTTCCTCTTTTAAAGCAGCAACAGGAAGAGGCTGCATTTCCAATAAATCAGTACATGGTGGGAATTTCTGTGGAAGAATCAAATTCCTAAAAGAAATGGGGAGTATTGTTTCAGCGTGTAACCATTTGTCTGAAACAATACGAAGGAAATAATGCGGCGGTAATGGATCTGTCAAGGGGACAGTAAAACTTAAATCGTGCTCCAAATGCGCATGGTGACGTGATAGAATGAAGGCCTCCGTATGGAGAATGCGTTCACCATTCACATCTTCGACAATGACCCAAAATAAAATAGACGCATCATGAACACTAGCATCCATGTTAAAATCAGGGGTAATAGTAACATCAACTTTAAGCAACGAACGAGTGATAGGCTGAACAGCAGCTTTCACCTCAAGTCTAGGAAACATATGCACGTATTTGTGAAGGGTTTTCCCCATTTTAGGCATCTTGACCAGCTCGCCGAGATCTTGAGGTGTAAGATCATAATACCGTTGCCAAGTAATATCAGAATTCTTCTCAAGCTTTCGTAGAATTGCATCGGGAATGGAGGGGAATTGTCTAAGTGGTGACTGAGATGACCACAATCGACGCTCAACCATCTTACAAATCTTTAAAAATCTGCCAGCAAGTGCAGCCCAGTTCCTTTTCAAGGCAATCTCACAAAGAGCACGCATTAGACGACAAGCTGACTGTTGAATATAAGTCATATCTGCATTTAAAGCGAACCCATCTAATTTCAATCGTGAGATATAGGATTGAAGAAGAACATTTATCTTTGCAGAAGATTCTTCCATGCCTTCTTTCACAGGAATCGGAACACGCGTCAATAATTTTGCCAATTCAAGTTTCTCTTCTTCTCTAACGTGTAGATTCTTGAATTCACCTGCTAACGAAAACAGTCGAAATACTTCTATGTCTGACATTTGCGGTTTCAAAAATTCATTAAAAACTCGCATAGTTTCATGACCAACATAATATGAACTTGCAACACGTCCAAGAATAGTAGGCTGAAAAGTACCGCGACGGCGATCGTATTTTACCATTTCTGATTTGTCTAATATACTTGCAGCAGCATGAGCTAGACTCAGCCTCCTTTGTAAAAGGGTAGGGTCGTTGCGCAAATCATCTTGGGAAACACCATATAATCCAGGATTTCGAAGCATGCGGACGAATAGATAACTATACCCAAGCCATTCAGCTGCATCTTGAAGTGATAATACAGTACCGAGTACTACTTCCGCATTCAGCAAATCGGGTAATCGCTTAATCATTTGGCTCTCAATAGGAAGCTGCTGGTTCATTAGTGATAAATAATATTGCAACTCACTGTGCTGTGTGATAATAATGCCCTCACCTTCGGAATCTAACCCATATCGTCCTGCACGGCCCATCATCTGCATCACATCTAATGGTGACAGTTCTACCCATCGTCCTTCTTCGGGATTATACATTTGAGTACCCTTTAAGATAACAGTGTGTGCCGGTAAATTTACACCCCATGCAAGTGTTGCAGTACTAACAAGAACCTGGATATGTTTATCGGAATATAAATCTTCAACCAATGTCCTATCCGCACGAACCATTCCGGCGTGGTGAATAGCAAAACCGAATGGCAATAAATCTTGTAGATCTGCACTTTTCACACCTTCAGCCTCTTCACGCAAGATTTCCCTAGAGGCACTCCCATCTTTGACAAATTTAGATATTGTATCATTTTCTAATGCCAAATCTCTCAGAGCACGAGCCGTTTTTACAGTTTCAGCACGTGAGTGTACGAAAATGAGAACTTGATGAGTACCAGCTCCTGCTAGAACTTTCTCGTAACATATTTCATTCATAAGCTGAAAACGCTTCAATGCCTTTTTTTCAGATATACCAATATATTGCTGTTGGAGAGGTACTGGTCTATAGGAGCTATCAAAGAAGAACAATCCTTTGTCAGGATCGACACGAAGAAATGTTGCAACATCTTCATAGTTTGGTAAAGTAGCAGACAATCCAACTAGACGGACGGCATCACGGGTAGTTTCACTAGTGCGAACAGTACGTGCAACAAGTGCTTCTAGAACGGGACCTCTCTCATCATGAAGCAAATGGATTTCATCGATAATAATTAGTTTCACCAGTTGAGTATAAGCGCGATCTCCAGCTTTGCGAGTTACGACATCCCATTTCTCTGGTGTGGTGACAATTATTTGAGTGTTTTCGATTTGTTCACGAGACAGATTCTGGTCACCCGAAAGTTCTGCTACTTTCACACCAAAAGGAGCGAGCTTTTTACCGAAATTCAAAACACATTCTTGGACTAGGGCTTTCATGGGGGCAATATATACAATTTTAAACGCATCGAGATCAAAAGTCCCATCAGGCCTCAAGTGTTGTCCTAATTGTTGTAGCATACATAGCATTGCAATATTTGTTTTACCTGCTCCAGTAGGCGCACATAGAAGTATATTATCGGAGCCAAATAATGCAAATTGTACCATTTTTGATTGGATTCTATTTAATTGACGGATACCAGAGAAAGCTGGTTGAGCCCAAGATGGAAGCTCGTCAATTTCAACAAGACGTTCACCTTCTGGAATAATTGCTCTTGCAGCAGGGACATGAACTTCCTCGTATCCTGCCATTTGTGCTCTCCAACTTTTTTCTGGTAACTCGCATCTACTATTAGCCATGAGATGTGCACCTTTCGCAAATTGTAAGCCCTCGAGGTCAATTGATTTACCTTGCATCACATTGGCAGTCGAAACCTTAGGACTAACATACCCCGCATATGGGATATCACTATCGTCTATAACACGTTGTTCATCACTTGACTGGATTTGATTCAATGATCTTGCTTCCATTCTAGTTTTTTTGGCAACCTCACCAATACGATCTTGAGTCCAATCACGAGCAGAGGACTTATGATAAAGTTGTTGTAGAAGGACAGAACCTTCATTGTCATCTAATTCCATCATCTCGCTTTCAATAGATTTACGTTCGGAGTCATCCTGGGCACGCTTAAGGCGCGAACAGTAATAAATTTTCACCCTATTGAATAACAAGATCTTGATGAGATCGAATTTGTCATAATCGAGAAGGGTCATAAGAGAATTTTCACATACACGATTATCGGACTCTGACAGAGCTTCCAATACTTCATCAGCTAATTTAGCAGACTCATTCGCATCATCATAATACTTGGATAGCTGGCGCTGGAGCCAATGAGCGTCGATATCATGAACTGACAAACTATTAGTATCGTGACTTGCGTGGGCATCGTCTCCATCATTAGCATCACCACGGAGTCTTGAAGAAGAAGATTGTTCAGCAATACCACTATAATCTTGATCCATAATATTACCATGACTATCTTCATCACCATCTTCGTCATCTTCAGATCCTATGAATTCTTCATCAGCCTCATTATCCCCATCCTCATCTTCATCATCAAAAACCACAGCAATTCCGTCTTCATCTACTTTTCCTCGTCTATCGTCTGCATCAGCATTTTCATCTACATTGAAATCATTAATACATTTACCTATACTCACTAGTTTATTGAAATTTGTATCAGATATTTTGTTCAATATCTTTTGAATCTCATTGAGCTTATTTGAATCACGAAGACGATCATCCTTAAGTAATGATAGAATTTCATCTGCTGCACCACATAATATATCATGAGGTTGATCCCCAATAGACACCTTAATAAAAGTCATAAGCTCATCATATGCAGCACGAGACTCTCTTGTTTTAGGACGATAAGAAACAGCATCTAAGTCATCTGTCATACTCAAGACAGTGGCACGTCGTGTAGATTGACCTTTCCTTTTTTTTCCCATAACACCACTTTCACCACTAGTCTCAGCAATCTGACGCTTCAATTGTGCCTTCTTTATTCTATTATTAAGCTCTGCATCATTACCACCTGTACGATCACCCATACGAGTACTATCAAGTCGACCTTTCAAAGTCGCTACCTCATCTTTCCCCCGCTCTTTTCGTTGATGAGAAGGATCCCTTTCTGCCGTAAGGACCAAGTTTGATGTAGCAGCATAAGTATTTAAACGACTGCGTTGGAATTCTTCAGCCATTGTCCAAGATGGAGAGAGAAAAAGCGGTTTTCCCTTCCAAAATTGATCTTTGAGGAGACCCTATCCACTCAAAATAGCAAAAGCTAACGAAAACGCCCCAAAAAAACAGATTTGTTGTTGTGATAGTGTATACAATGTCGATAACACCTTCGGTTGAATCATTTGCAAGTAATACTGAGAGTCTTCAACCTATGTTCGGTGATCCATTTGGTAACCGTGGTGATTATTCTAAAGGTTTTTTCTATGCAGGTCGACGCCGTTTCCTTCACGAGAGTCAAAAAGCGGCACCACAGGAAGGTGTCCTGACAATTAAGCATGGAAAAACTGCTAAGAAGCCTACAAATCAATTGGCACCACCGGAGATTTTTATGACACGTGTTCAGAAGAAACGTTTTGTGGCAGGTCTAGCGAACAAAGTTGATATTAAGAAAATGGAGTTTAGCTTCAATTCGAATGATTATAAAGAAGGAAATGGTAAACCTATTGGTTTTAATAAGAAAGAAACATCATCGAAGAAGAAAAACAAAGCTAAGCCAATTACATATATTGAGAAGTTCTCATCCACTGACCCTAGCGATTGGATTGAAGATGTTCAAGCGGGATGTAGGATATTTACAAATAGAGCCACTGGCGAAGTTACACCTGAATGTCCTTGGGATCCAGCTAATAGTTTGATTGCTTCTCCATCAAGCACGATTTCTATGAGCCCGGATAAAACAAAGACATTTGGTGACAGTGGAATTACATTTACAGAGGGAGGAGAAGAAGGCGAGGAGGAATATGAAGGAACTGGAGCATTAGTGTATAATCCATCAGAAATCGAAGACCTTCTTGCATTCTTCGACGATAATAAGAAGGGCAAATCTCCAGGAAAGGAAGCGAAGTAGAAGCCACATGTGAATATTTTTGATAAATTTTATTTTGTTTTTTATCTTCGAAAAAAAAGTCTAATACAGTATATATTGTTTTTATTCGTGACCAAATCCAATGAACCATTCTCAAGATCGTCCATTAATTAATAATTTATATCTTATCTCGATCTCTTTTCATGCCGGCACCAGTTTTAGTAGCGGACGAGGTAGTGGAAGATGTCGGAGTGCTTGATATAGGTGCAGAGTCTTTCAATTGTTTTCGAGGTTTACCTAACTCACACTGATTGACCTGACTAGCAAATCGTAAACTGCATAGCGATTCACCATGAGACTCAACAGTCGGACTGAGATTCACCATCATTAATGTCTTCCCATCACCTGACAATGCAGGTTGGAGGAGGTAAGTCAGCTTGGAATTTCTATAAGGAATGTGTGATTGCTTGTTACCAATCGCTACGAATACATCCTTCAAACTTGATAAACTTTTGTTAATTGCCATAGCTTCTTTCGCTGCAGACCCTACAGCATGACTTCTATCGAGTCGCTCAGAACCCGCAAGGTCCACAAGTGATAGATCGCCTTTGAGAACTATTCCTTGCTCATGATGTGTAGCGTTAAGATGCAGACAGAAAACAGAGTGCGATCTCGAGGACTGCTCATTCATTGCAGTAGATGTCACAGATCGATGCTTCGCGGCAAGTTCCATAATAGAGTTCACTTGAACTGCATCATTGGGATCAACAACGATCATTTGAACATCACTGACGAAGGTACCACCACTTGCATCTTTCTTGATTTCATGCTTCAGCTCTGTTGAGTTTCCTTCTCTCAATAGATCACGAATCGTTTCATTATAAATTTCGATAAAAGTAACCTTCATCTGATATTTCCATCCTTTTGCTTCAAGTTCAGTCTTGTACTTACCAACCTGCTGCATAGCTCTAGGAATAATACCTCTCATTTGACCACCACCACTACCTTGCATAGTATGAGTCTTTCCAGAACCAGTTTGACCATATGACATGAGACACACAGAGTAACCATCCAATGCACTCTGTACAATCTCACTAACTTCATCAAATACCATTTCTTGACTGCAAGACGGACCAAATACTTTGTCAAAATTAAAAGTTTGTTCATCTTTCTTATCCTTTTCTTCTTTAGTGATCTTGAGTGAATTTCCATCGGCACGAGGAAGAATACAAGCATCAGGTAAAACACTTAAATCGTAACCATCATTAGGAAGGAAAGGTCTAACTCTAGCAAAAACACGAACATTTCCGCGTAATTCCTGGACTAAGTTATGTAACTTACGGCGCTGGCTTTCCCCTTTCTTCAATTCTGCTTCCAATTGCGCAATACGCCTAGAAGCCTCAGAACCTTTGTTATCTGCACTTTCATGCGCCTCACGAACACGACGTCTGAGCACTTCTAACTCTCCAGATGCTTTAGCTAATTGCTCAACAGCATCATGGTTTGCTTGTCTATCTGCAGTGTCAAGAGTACTACGTAGGTGAGCTACTTCACCGGCCAAACCAACAGCCTTTTCTTCCAACTCCTCAGCCTTAAGAGACGCAGTTTCTCCAAACTCCGTAGCTGTTTTTAATTCAGAAAGAAGTTCTTGCTCCCTTGCAATTAATTGAGCTGCACTATCTTTACGGAGATGAGCAGTTTCTGCTTGCATTGCACCAAGTTGAGCACAAGCTGCAATACGCTCATTACGTTCTTCTTTCAATTGCAATTCAGCTTTATTTCTCATTTCTCTTTCTACACCAAGTTGAAGTTTAGCATCGTTGCATTGAGCTAGTTCGGCATTGCGGCTTTCTAATGAAGCAAGAGCAGCTTCAAGCTGTGCCTGGACCTTTTCTAGCTCTCGCCCTTTCGAACCAGCTTCCTCTTTTCGAATAGCAAGTTCCGTTATAGTAGAGATGCGATCGTTATCAAGTTCACGAACTCTAGTTTGTAAAGAATTTAACTCTGCACGCATAGCACCCTTTTCTTCTGCAGCAGATCTTCCTTGTTCAGCGATACTTTGCAAAGTAGAACGTAGATCAGCATCCTTCTCTGCTAATTGTTTACGGGCAGAATCGATTTCAGCTTGAAGTCGCATAACATCACGCTCCGCACTCTCAATACGACTTTCTACTAATTTGCGCTCATTAGATGACGAAATTAATTCAGCATTTACTCGCTCAATATCTTTTTGAGCCTTTGACGCTTCCGATTTCAGAGATTCGATTGTTGCGGTATGTGAAGCAGCAGCTTCAGCTAATTTCGATTCAACAACAGCATTTGATTCTTCATTAGCCACCAATTGTCGCTCTTGATAGCAAGAAATTTCAGCGCGAAGACGAATTAATTCCTTTTCACTTTCTCCTCGCAAAGCTTCTTCAGCAGCAAGCTTTTCTTGTACACGAATAGCACGTTCTTCAACTTCAATTAATTTCTTCTCGAGAGGACCCTTGGCATTTTCGGCAACAGCCAAAGCGGCCTTATTAACAGCTAACTGTTCAGAAGCTGTACTATAATCACGCTTTAGGCGCGCCTCTGAACTTTGAAGTCCAGTTAATACCGTCATCACTTCTTGTAATTCAGCATGGGCATCACGCAAAGAAGTATTAAGTGCATTCTCACTATTCAAGCAAAGATCTCTAAGACAACGAATTTCTTCAAAGGTAGTTCGAAAACAACCCCTGAGCTCACTAATAACCGAAGCTTGCTTTAAAGCTTTATCCTTATAATCCCATTTGCTCTTCGTTTTGAGTTTGGAATTAATAATTTCAGTGATTTTCTCATCATTGGAGGAAAATGCAGCATCAAATAAACTTCTTAAACGATCACTTTGTGGCGCATTTGCAATTATTTTCCGAATACGATTTACAAGCAAAGCAGCACTACTTCCACCACCACCTAATGCTTCAGTAATTGGTGTACCAGTAGATTTAAGGGGTGTTCCACGCACAGGAGTTCCAGTAATGCTTCGATTGATTCCCGCCGTGCTGCGAGAAGGAGTTCCACGTGCTGCAGCGAGGTACCCACCAGCTACAGAACCTGAAGTAGTTAACGAAGAAGTTGATGTAGTTGACGGTCTACTATATTGATGACTTGTACTTGTTTCTGATACAGCTGTAGTCGAAGTCGCAGTTGCACTTGGAGCAGCAGCAGATGCAGACAATGTGCCTGATGACGATGATGATGATGAAGTGGAACTCACAGATGCAGTAGACGAGCGATGAGGAAGAGCAGAAGCTCGTTTCATCGCACCAAATCGAGGAAGGCCACTTCGAACCTTCGGTTCGCTCTTATCATCGATTCTGGTCTTCTTTAGGCCATCTTTCTGAATATCCAGTGAATCATGCACATTAGGCCCAGAATTCTCATTTCTTGAGCTCTTGCGCTTACCTAGCCCCATAGAGGGACTATCAGTATGCGAATAGGCATCCATTCTCCCCAGATTGCTACAAACGAAGCAAATCAAGGATGGATTTTTCAACAGCAAAAAATCCATCGGCCACCCTAACATCACAACAAGAGAAGGGAGGAAGACCGGCAGGACGCACTGGCCGGCAGGACGCACTGCCCTTCGGCGGTCCTGATCTCCCGTTACATTTGGGGGGCAAGGCTGGCTCGTGCTGAGAAGCTAGCCAAAAATCGTTATACAAAATAAGCGTATAAGAGAACATCATTTAAAGAATTTTATTTACATCAAACATATTTTAAAGAGACGTATTTTTTATGGCTCTGGAGGCGGAGGTGGTTGCTGAAACTGCTGGTGTTGATGCTGATGGTACATCTGCTGGTGATAGTGCTGTTGTTGCTGCTGCTGTAGTAGTTGTTGTTGTTGCTGCTGATAAAAAGCTGCATATGCCTCAGGGTGCTTCTGGTAGTACTCGTTGCATTCACGGATGTACTGCTCCCAAGCTGCCACATCATAGCCCTGATGCTGCTGCTGTTGCTGCTGTTGCTGCTCCTGCTCTTGAGGAAGTTGAGCAGACTGTGTGTATGCGTGCGAAGGGAACTGTGCAGTCGGCTGCACGGTAGCTAATGGAACAGGTATCGGGGCAGGGGGTGCGGTTGTAGCACTCATCTCGGATGAAGCTGCTAATGATTCTTGACCTGTGGCCACTGTCAACACAGACATAGGGGCAGCAGTGCCAGTCATTAAAGATGCCACAAAGACTGTTTGCTGTTTCTTGGGCACAGGAATTGTCGCCCCTTCACGTTCACCAGCACTAGTTCCTTCCCCTCCCAACCCCACTCCAGTCGGGGCCCTGGAAGAAGAAGAGCTAGCAGCAGAATTCTCGAATGAACCACCATCATTGCCAACATTACGAGGAGACCCACCTGTGAGCTGGTCTATAAAATCGTTATACTCGCTATCAAGACCATTTTTATCGGCATCTGCCTCCCCACGCATAGGACAATCACGAGTAGGATGACTTCCATCACCGCAGATAGCGCATTTAATACCAGTAGACTGAAAAGACTTCTTCCGATGAGGACATTCGAATTGCCGGTGTCCCTTTTCACCGCAAAATGGACAAAAATCATCATCACGAAGAGTACCATGTATAATTGCAAGTTCACGGAGTTGTGCCTGTTTGTGAGCATTGTCTTCATCTTGCATCGGCCTTAGTAATTCTTCCACCTTTTTCGCGGTTTGCATTACAGCCTCTTCTGTATCTCCTGTCACCAACACATGCAGTTCATCGTCATTCTGACTCGTGTTTGATGACCTACTTCCATCTTTAATACTTCCTTTACCACGAATACTAATTTTGCACCCAGTTTCAGCTTCTAATTTCTTTTGTGTATTTCCTCTAGGTCCGATGATGAGCCCAATGAAGTTATAGTTTGGAAATTGTTTAATTGGAATGTAAACCTTCGTTGTCGGTTTCGTTCGTGCAAGGTCTATTCCTGGCTTGAAATTTGGATTTACTTTGACCATTTCGTCAATAACGCGCATACGTTCTTTGTTCAAGCTCTCCTTTCTTCGAACCTCTCTAGTGTTCGTCCTTTTACCATTTTGGTCATATTGAGGAGGAGGAGAAGGTGAACGAGGTCTACTTGGGTTGGCTTCAAGTTCTTTTATATCATCAGAAAGACTTGCAAGTCGATCAGAAACGTGCTTAAGTTGAATCTGTAAAATCAGACTTTGTTGTAAAGCTTCCGGTGACAGATGTGTTTGCTCGCCATCTGAACCTGCAGAGAAGGCAGCAGTGATCAAATCAACTGATGACCACTTGGTAGTTTGACGCGTTCTTGCCTTTCCAGCGCCTCTCAAAATAGAAGAGGAACTACTATAATTAGAAGAGGGTTTAGAAGGGTCAATGACACCTACATCAACAGGAAGACAAAGCGACGAGAAGGACGAGGAGGACGCAGGTGTTTCAGCTTTATCATCTTCTGGACCTTTTCCCCATCTGGATTTCTTTCGTTTCTTTTGCTCTCCTCCCCCGTCACCATCATTCGCATCTTCTGCAACTGCTACAGCTACATCAGTACGACTCGTGAGCTTGGCCTCCATTGCCATGACATCAATATCTCCTCCCTTATCACGCAAATCAGACATACCCAAGTATAGCTTCTTAACAATCCGTATATTAGCCCACTTCGCCATATCTTGCCAAAATGAAGGAAACCCCCCATACTTGCCTCGAAGAAGACATAGAGATGCTGAGTCGCCATTATACCATTGGCGCATTGGCTGGAAGAGACCTTTATATACCGCCTCCTCTTCCGCTGCAATCTCACGAGCATAAGCAGCATCATCCCCATCGAAGGCAGAGCTCATAATCGAGAGACTTTCGCCAGTAGTCGCGAGATCCTTCGATAAGTTAAGTAAAAAGATTGAAAGGGCTAATCATATTTCTTGCAAATTGCTTTGCCCACGAAAATCCACTTCAAAGCGCAGTTTGGTTACAAAGCCAAGCTTAATTTAGCTTAATTTCTCAATAAAAGTGTATTAATATCGGATATCTTTAGTATACGTCATGGCCGATAGCTCATTTAGTGCAACCGAGCTTCGAAACAGATATCACCGAGGCGGATCTGTTCCTGATAGTGATTTAACTGCGGTAAGTCTCTTTTTGCTTCTATTTACAGTTGGTATGGCACTGCCAAATTAACGACTTATTCCAGTTTGATCCGGATGTACATCATTTATTTTAATGTTCACTAATATCTTCTTTTCTACTTTTCCATTTTTTTTCTTCCAGACACAACTCCGTGCTCGCCACGCAATTCCGTCAAACAGCGCCAACTTTGGGGAAAAGAGCGATGGCGTTTCTGGAGGTTCCCCTATTATCACTTTGCTCGCTGCTATCATTGTGATTGTTATCGTATTCGTGCTAGTCAATAAAGACACATTATTAGGGTAATATTTTTGTGTGTTTTGTAATTATTTTGAAAAGTAATAAATGCAATTACTGAACTAAAACAATGTTTTTTTCGATCCATCAAGAGAGAGAGAGAGAGAGTTTGATAAGGCATATAATTGTAAAAAAGTTTACTTGTAAATTAATTTAAATGTGAATTCGCTCGGCCGGCTATTGAACATCTACAGAAATAGGTTCAGCATCAGCATCAGCTGGTCGCGACTCAGGAGCTGCACTGCCCTCCTGGTCCACTTGTACCTCCTGCTCAGGCTCTGGCACACCATCTCCCTCGCCTTGGGCAGTAGTCGCCTCTCCATCTACCTCTACCACGACCTCCTTTGCATCTCCATCGACAGAGCCGGAGCTAGGAACAGAGTCTACCACTATCTCAGGTTGTGCCTCTTCAGCTTCTTCATAAGAATTAGAACCAGCAGGTGTTTCTGTTGGTTGAATCAATTGCTGCTCATCACCTAATGCAGTTCTGTTAAGCTTCCAATCTATTAATCTTGCTGCATCTGCCTTCAGTGCTGCAGTGTAGCTATTGAACATCAAATTACCCTTAGAAATACCAACAAAAGCTCTTGCTAAATCAGTCTGAGCAACACTAACGCCTTCTGATGCACTAGCTTCTTCAGAAGCTTCATTCCGTTTCGCAGAAATAACCTTCAACAACTCGAAATGTTGTGATAAGCTCTTCACACTCTGAGGCATATCACCAACTTTGGCATACAACTGACCTAATTTCTTGCTAGCCTGACTCTTCAACCGAATGTCACCCGTTTGGGTACTGATAGAGTGAACTAAACTTAATTGCTCAAGTGCATGCTCAGCTCTACCAACTGTCTCATATGCAAGCGCTAAGGCAGAACTTGCCATACATCGACTAACAGCATCACCAAGGATGGTCGATATTCGACTCCACTCTTGCAAGAATGGGATACCTTCAGCAGCTCTTTCCTGTTTGAGGTACAATTCTCCAATACTACCATTCGCCTCAGCACACCCTGACTCATCTTCACTCTTGGCTGCTGCTGTTAAACATTTCTTATACATTTCTAAAGCACCATCCATAGCCATAGCCCCACCCCCGTTCTCTTCACCAATACCAAAGTGTCGATACACCTTATAGAGCTCTGCGTTGGATCGAATGACCTCATCGGCTAGATCTTGCGTATTCGCCAAATCCTCATGACGCTCATGAAGAGAACGAGCAGATGTAAAATCGCCCATTTTTTGATATACACGACCAAGATTATGCATTGCTTGCATTTCTGCTTTCTTATCAGATGTCAACTGTGCAACTTCCA
>JACKZZ010004201.1_pt1 | contig 17106 bp, 19 predicted proteins | sample 8027871 | NCBI WGS metagenome assembly JACKZZ01 (sample SAMN15724774, study PRJNA655200) | protist metagenome | isolation source: fluorescence activated cell sorting (FACS) single amplified genomes of... | place: USA: West Boothbay Harbor, Gulf of Maine | collected 2000-07-19
CAAGGGGCTTTACCTCGGTCAAGAACAAGATCAAATCGGAAAACCGCGGTCGCGACTAGAACTTGTTCACCTTGGCGCGCTCTATCGAGCTAGGGTGCTTTCCGTACACCTCCGCCGGCTTGCGCGGCAGAAAAGGAAAGCCAGAGTCCTGTCTGCGTTCCGAAACTGGCAGTTTTTGCAGCAAAGGCGAAAACAACTAAAGCAGTTGCTTCATTCTTGCTTCGACCAAATGAACCGCCACCTTCCCCTCCCGCAGAGCGGTGCGACGAAAGAGAGGAAAGGCAGCAGCTACACCAAGGTTGAACGAATAGCAGCAGCTTTAGTAGACCGGCACCTGCGACGCGTGGCACTGTCCCCACCCGTGAACTGTCGTCCGTCAGGCCGTCGGGTTTTCGTCGTATTCGGGGCTCCAGCGTCAGGCAGACCGTAATACTAATAAATAGATACATTATTTTTTTATTTTGAAAGTGTTGAAATTGATTCAATTTTTTGTCCTCGCGAGATTAAAAATGGCGACACCGACGCGGACAGTTGATCAAGATTGATCAAAGATCCTGATGCCCACGCCCGCAGTTGTTACGCTGATGATACATAAGTTGCCGATGGGGGAAAATAATCTTTTCGCATTCATCACTCGCAGGGCGGCGATTCGGGTGTTGACGCAAAGTCTACGCATTCCGGTGGTAATTACTGGGGACTGCGTGTATCGTGAGCATAACCCCCCTGATGCCGTATTTAGTGATCTGCGCTTGCTCATGGATGCATATTACCTTCCTGGCTAATATAATGATATTGAATAGAACTTCTGTTTCTGTAGGTGTTTATGTTTTTCTTTGCCTCTACTCGGGGGCGAGACTTCTCTTAGCTGAAAGTTCGTTGCCGGGATCGCGATTGCAATCGATTTGGAAAGTAGAAAGAGAAGCTAAGCTGCGAGTCAGTATGTTAGCGTCCTCAGGCCTATTGGTGATGCATATAATCATGTTGGCTGGAGGACTCTAATACTAATATCATGATCCCGTGTCGGTTTTGTGTATCACAGTCACAAAATGACTGTAATTCAGGGAGTGTCAGCTTTCCGCTTCCTTCTCCTCCCTAGCATGGGGTAGGGTCACCGTTTCCGCGTACTTAGCGAGGAGGCAGGACGAAAATGGGACGCCACCGGGCGATGGATTTTCCTTCCTCGCTCCGAGTAGATAATCATAGTTCATCGCCCTCGTCCTCTGCGTTTCGGGTTGTTGCGCTTATGTATGGATAACACACAACGCAAGGCTGGCGTGGGCGGCGGATCCCAGGCTCAGGCTGTTCTCCTGTCCTGCGCGCAGATCGTATCTCCAACGCTTTCCATGTTGGTGAGCCGGCGGATCATCTACTAGAGCCTTCAACCCATTTGTGGCGGAGTTGCCGGACGCCGCAAGAAGGGGCTGTACCGGAGACCCTTCAGATGGGTGTCGCAGATTTACCAGAGGGCTTACCACCGCAAACTCCTTTTCCGCATTAGTGTCCGTTGGTTACTTGGTGAGTCATTTGGTAAGTCATGTGGTTGGTCATTGGGTGGGTGACTTGGTCGGTCGCTGGTGGGTTGCTCATGGGTTGACAATGGGTCGGCGATGCGAAATCTAAAGCAAAAAACTATGTTTTTACAGCACGTTGAAAAACAAAAAATGAGGACCTCCTGCTTCTTTTGCTTTTCTCTACTCTTTCGGCTATGGCGCTGAAGCTCGGGTCAGGGCGCCTCGTTCCAGGGCCCCTGGTTTGATAAGAGTTTACCATTTGTTTTTGTTCATTCATCATCGCTCCGCATGATGCTATTTGGCGTACGCCGCGCACTCTCTTTCCTTTCTAGATGATGTAGATTGATAGTTGTGCTACTTAGTTTTTTTTATCCTTTTATTCCTTGTCCAGATCCAGATGAAGTTACAGTTAGTAGTTTAGCACGCGTGGGCCCGTCTTTTCGGACTTGGCCTTGAGAACTGGTTTGCATGCTGCCGGAAAATCGCTTCTGCTGCGCAGCTGTTCAGGTGGGTACTTGAATTTTTTTGGCGCGCTTACATATCAACCTGTGGGGCGCAGGGCCACTCCCGATCACAAGTACTAGTCGAGAGAAAATGGCGATGGGGATGGCGCCTTGTTGTCCGCCTGACCTACCTTCTCTTCGTGACAGCCATCTGTGGCCTGCTGCACAGGGGGAGGCGATGAAGCGTGCCGCGGTTCTTGTTAGCATGTCAATTTTGTTTGTTTTTTCTTCTTCGTCTTCCTCTTCTTACCTTTCTCTTCTAGGATCAGTCAGCAGGATGCGAGAGGAGTCTTCCCGCTCACCTTCGATCGTTTTGGAACAACACAATCACAAGAGCGAGTAGATTGTAGCTACCCCTTCAGCATGTCAGTGTCCGAAGCTCTACTTTACTTCCTTATCCCTTCCTTGATTTGTTTCTTGCGCTCTGCTTGTTCATGCGAAGCTGTGACTGACTATTTGTTCTCACTTCGTGTTCGTGCGTTCCTTGCCCTTCCATTCACATGCTTTCCCGACTTGCACAAATTGTGCTTCTTGATGATGATGATGAGGATTATAATGCAAATCTTCATAATCAGGGAGGCCGGATGCGGAGGAATGATTCACATTCATTTATACATTTACATATAAAATAATCGCTTTATTCCCATAGTAAGCATGTTTTGTTAATTGTGTTGTATTTGAGCCTCCGTCTGTGGTTGTGTGGGTGTGCAAAGAAATGCAAGCGCGAGTGCAAAAGCAGGATTATCTTGTGTGGCTAAGGGGGTTTTGCACACGATGCTCTCCGACAAGCCGTTAAAGCAAAGACCCCTGCTGGAAAGCGGTATTCTTATTTGTTTAAACGGCAGAATGAATTTTTATTGTATTGGTATTTCTTTGAAAAGTGCAAACGCAAAGGAAAGGCGTTATGGTTATTTTCGCATGGCCGAAGTTACTGGCCTCAGTCGTCATCTTGAGGTTGATTTATAGCAGGGGCTGGGCTGCATGATCGCGGGCAAGCTCATTTCCGGCCGTAAGTAATTTCACTGCAGCACTTCTGAATCAGAACAGGTGCTCGTACGTTGCCGGCGTCATCTGGCTGGTCGCTCCTATTATTTTGCGGCTAGGCAATTGATTAATTAATTTCAAAACAGGAACTATTTTAATATTTCTTAGCATAGTGCTTTCTTTTTTTAGTTGTCTTAGGTAGTTTACTTCAAATGCTTTTATTGTTGTAACTCTCTTATCCATGAGCTGCATTTGATTTGTATTGCTTCTTGATCTTTTTCTAGCTCTTCTGAGCACATTGATTTTCAACCAAAAACAAGCATTAAATTTCACCAGGGCCAAACAACAAGTGGACGAAGGAGGCTCAATTTCCGACATTGTGGCGTCACACATAATAGAAGACGCCACGTCGCAACTACAAACGGGATTTGTACTAGATGGGTTCCCGCGCTCAATCGGGCAAGCGCGGGCTCTTGGCGCAGTCTTGGACAAGAACGGAGATAGTCTCACGGTGATAAATATCGTGGCAGCCAACGAGGTAGATGCCGCCTAGGTTTTCGCTTTTCTCTTTCGTGAGTGTTGCATTTGGAAGATTGGTTTTGTTTGAACGTGAAGAGGTTTAAGGTGGTGCCTGAACGGACTAGAAAACGCCAAGAATGCAAAAACTCCATGTGCATCTGCATGCAAATAGAAATAGTGCGAATGTGTAACATTCTCACTGCCGAGTCAGAAACGATGGCACCTTTTGCCAGGTTCTCGCGGCGAGGATGCAGGGCACGTGGATACACCTGGGCTCCGGCAGGCTGTACCACACCACCGCGGCGCCTAGGCCAGTGAAGAGGAGTCGCGTAGTAGTTTGCAACGTAGCCCTTTTCTGAGGCTCGTCCTTTCATGTCATCTACTTATTCATTTCTCTGAATTTTCATGCCGAAACACTTAAGCCAGTGCCAGACATAGATAAGCAGAAACGATGAAGAGATTGCGTTTCAGAAAGTGGCACATAGCTTGCTCTTTTTTCGTAAGGTGCATGTGGTCGTGATCGCGTCGGGCATTATAGAGGCATTTGGGACGATGAGTGCGTTCTCGTCTTCCATTTTTTTTTGTATGTCTTCTCGGCTCTGGTATGATCATGAGTCAATCTATAGTATAGCCCAAGGGCCTTATTTTCGCCATACTATGCGAGCCGTTTTGCTCTGTGATACTGTCGCCAAAGTCGCTTACCGCGGGACCAGAGTACATGCGCGACGACGTCACCGGTACCTTCATGATGAAATGCATTCGACATATTCTGTGAAGTGCAGTTGCAGTTCTCAATCTTCCTGAGACATGACAAAGTAGAAGCTGCGAAGTGTTTTTCTGTTTATCTCGCTAAAAACGGTTGCGCATGATAGATCATCTCCCTGCTGCGAGACCTGCAGCCACGACCGCGCTTCTATAGTGCGCAACGAACAATGAGCGTAGTAATAAAAAAAGAAAATAGTATACTGGACTTAATTTTCTTTTAGGTGAGGCGCTTGTGCAAAGGCCCGGCGACACGGCATGCGAGATTCAGGCACGACTCGTCGCATACAACAAGGAGGCCACGCCATTGTTAGAGTACTACAGGGCACGACAACTAGGTGGAGGCATGGAGGAATTCCATTGCCATTCTCATTTTGCGCTGTGTACGAAAATCCAACACTGGATTGCGAAAGGGAAGATGCAGAATGGACGTACAATTTATCACTGATGTGCAACTAGTGAGTTGAAAAGCTACAATATCAACAGCGAGCTCAGGGAGGAGCTATTCCAGCTTCAAGAAAAGTGTAATTCTAATTCCTATTCCAGCAACAGACGATAAGTCCGCGGAAGCTCCTACTTATTCCACTGTGTATACGAATGTAATGTTGCAGCTACTTCTGCCTACTCAACGTCAACTCGACTCATCACAAACTCGATTAAGTAATTGTCTCAGTGTCTGTTTTCTTCTTAATATTGTTGCTGATAGATAGATTTCCTGTATATGTAGCTGAAGTCCCTCAAGAACGTATTAACAATCTGGAGCGTCAGACTTGAAGACGGCCGTGTTGTTTGTTTAGTTTACAGGGTGAGATTGACTGTGGAGCGTCACAGAGATAAAGCTAAAAACAGGCACGACGCGTCAAGAATACCCAACAAAGACCAGGAACGTCCGAATGAGTTTAACAAAGAATAAAAGATAGATATATGGCGAATCACGTCGCGCAAAAAGAGAAAGGCAGTTGTGCCTCTGCTCGTTGCGTCCATGATGTATGTGCAAATCGATGCAATTCCAAGCAGGAGGAGTGGGTCTCTCCGACGTCGAAACTTCGATTCGTTTAATAGGGTTCAGGGGTTGTAGTTTATTTTATTTGTATGACCAACGCGGCGCAAGCATCGATCGATGCTCTAGTCGTGTCGACCAATTGATGCACACGTGCGCAACCCGCGGCGAAACACGATCGGAGAGCGCTCGCTCCTGAAACTGAAACGCTCGGGGTCGTGTCTCTTTGCAAAAAAAAGAAACTATATCCTGCTCAATGATGACAGTTGTAAGTAGACTCCTGACGAAAGACAATTCCTGTCCCGAAGATATTATTTCTCGATTCGATATCCAGCCATCAAGAGGAATAAAGAACGGGCGCAGCGTCGCTCGTGGTCGCACGAGTCGCGGAGTAAGTAAGTGGGAACTATTGTATTATTGCCTCGCCGACTACTTTGTATCGGGAGGGTCGTGAGTCGTTGTCGTGGACTTGACAGACTCATCGAGATCGTTCGTATTTTGCCCAGCAGAAAGTCGCGCCATGGTAACCGTCGGCTGTAGCATTTCGACACATGCATACTAGTTGTAGTAAGTAGTTTGCCAATAACTCCTTGATCGTAGACTTTGACCTCCTCATCTACCATCTATCACTTTTCACATGGTGAAAAAGCAAGAAAACCCGACTTCGGCAGCTGGTTTTTTTTTGCATTCTTAGAATTATATCTGGAAGTTCGCCACAACCACGGAGCCAGTGACACTGGGGCAGTGGGGCAATGTGAAACAAGGTTATCGCCGGGCTCGCAATATTACAGATATATAGAACGCTCCTGCGAAGCTCGTAATTAACTAACTCGCTCTGCTCAGATATGGACGTCGTTGCTTGTGCTTCTCGCAGCCAGGTCAAAGTGTGTGGGTCGTAGTTTGTGCCGAAAGGTGGATAACTAGACGAAGCAGTGAGGAGAAACAGCAGCAACAAGCAATGGCGGGGACGTTACTTGGAGGCTTGAACGCAGTAGCGATCCGCAACACAAAATATGAGACCTGCGTATGCACCTGCCCCTCCTCGCAATCAGCGCGTCGGATTATTCATATTTTACCTGCGCCCCAATGAATTTTCAATTTTTACTTTATTGTTCTTACCGCTTGGCGCAGCAGCAAGTATTTTCTGACTTTCAAATGCTGCGTCGGACGAGCACTGCATCATGTGCTGCCCGCGTGCGGCGTGCCACCATCAAGCCAGCTCGTAGCTCCCCCCATAGAGCAAAAAGCGTAGCCTCACGCCAGAGCTAGTCGTATTTAGTTTCCTCATTGCTAACATGTGCGTGAGCAAGCCGGTGAGAAAAGATGAAAAAGAACAACCAAGACGAGCAAGCCGCTGCTCGAATCCATGGGGTTTGAGCGCGCACTGTTGTGATGAATAAAAAAAAGTGGTCCTTTGTCAGAAGCATAGCGAAAGAAAAGAGTGGCACTATGCGCGCTGCTTAGCGAAAGAAAGGAGCACTTCCATGCACACTCTGGCAAAGTAAGAGGGATTGCCCCTTGTTAAGCATTGGCATTGCCCTCTTAAGCATTGCGGAAGAAGCAAACCGCGAGGAGAGGCGCAAAAGCAACTCAGGTTTAGATTAGGTTTTCACTCTGCGCGCACAAATAAACAGCCACCCCGTTTCTGGGGTACCCGGGAGCCGCCTTCCTCGCTGGGTATAAGCGAGTTCGCCCTTCGGGTTCCCGTCTAGGCGGACTGAAAAAATTCACTCTGCTGTTAAAAATGATTTTGCTTATGCTTGTAATCAGCAAAATTGCAAATAAAATGGAAATGCTCGTGAGGTCGCGTCGTCTCTTCAGCGTCCTCGCGAAGTCGCCGATTTTAGAAACGAGGCCAAACAAAGATGGGTAGGCTGTGTGTAGAGGCCAACCGCCATACCGTGGACGCACTCCCCTTCACGAGAGGGATTGCAGTCTTGGGCGCAGGCGAGCCCACAGGTCGTGGAAATTTGCCAGAAAGTGCAACTCCCCCTACTAAATTCTAGAAGCGCGACTGCTTCTGGCGAATTGTTCAAATTTGTTCGAATCCCAAAATAAAAGAACGACCAAAATAGGCCACATATTGGGGCGAAATAAATCAGAATCACAGTGGCAGAAGGCAGCTCGCAACTAAACCCACTCATCATGAGGGGATTTGCCCTGCTCCGTGTTTTCGTTGCGGCTCTCTGGTGCATTCGTTTTCCTGCGCCAAGGCTTCCTGCAGTCGCGTCGCTTGAACTGCCTGCAGCAGAGATGATCTGCGCTGATGTCACTATGTGCGGATGTGTGACCAAGATCAAAAAGAAAAATCCGATGGGATTGATCCAAATAAAGCGCCCGATGTGCTGACTTTGAAGGGGAGGGGCGGGAATTCGGCACTTGCATATACGCAACGATGTTGCGCGTCTACGCGACGACATCGACGAGGAAGTGGGCGAAATGCGGGATCGCATGGAAGACGTGGAAAGGGTGCAAGGCGAGACGAGCACGGAGCTGGTGGAACTCCGTGCGGAGGTGGCATCTCTACGTGAAAAAAAACAATTATGCAAATGCAACACTCAAACTCAAAAGCAACACGAGTTGATACTCAATACTCTATATAAATATAGAAAAATCGAAAAGCCGCTGCGTTCGACAAGCAAACGACACGTAGAAACAGATAATCGAGATGATGAAGAGCATGGCTGGTGTCGGCAAGCGGTTCGTAGTATGATACTACAGCGACGCCGGGCCTGGACCTGGACGATGAAAAAATAAAGAATATCACCCATGGAGGTCGAAGTCAAAAAAAAAGAAATATGCATACCGACGTTTCTTTGTAGTTTTAATATCAGATGTGACAATACAATCTTCAGTGTCTGATTATGGCGATCACGACTTTGTTGAGAACTAAAGAGAAAGCGATCGGCGGGGGCGACAGACGTTGCTTGAACGTCGAACCCTCTATGTATAGTACCTTTGTTTTGTATAAAATCAAAAAAGCTCAAGCTTCGTCCTGTCAGGCTGTGACGGCGTCATGATATCTAGTCGAACGCAGCAAGAGCAACAATTGACGGCGCATAATTCACGTGACTAAATTTACACAACAGAAGATCCAGATGAGCATGAGCCCCCACGTTCATACTTTTTTCACCTCGAATAAGAACGCAGCACGAAGTATCGCAAGAAAGAAGTGTTACAGTTACACAGAGGACATTGCTTTTCAGGCTAACAAGCAGGACAAACAAGCTCTGTCATGCTCATGCCGGATATGCATTATTCTCTAGCAGCCTTCTTCGTACGTGATTCTGATTCCCGTAGGATTTCTGCGTTGCAAGGTTTCTCTCTCATGCAGACAAATTTGTGGCGCTGAATTGACTGTAAATGTGTAACTGTAAACACTTTGTTTTTTCGTAGGATACCGATACGCAAGCGTCAGCAAGAATAGTGTATCCGTACAGCTAGTACAGTGTCAGTGTTGTCGTGTGTTTTTGGGTGCATATGTTCTCCAAGACGCCGTCATCGTGGCACTAGAGGGGCGCCTATCGGCGCTGGAAAACAGGCAAGAACGCCACGAGGGGCGTTTTGATGACCTCCGTGCTGACCACGGGCAAGAGCTCCGCTTACTGCGAAGAGACTTCAACGTGTTGAAATCCAGAGTTCAGACTCTCTCCGCACTCCGACACGTATTCTTGTCTTATGTTTTTGCTTCACACGGATTTTTTCTGATTCTCTAATATCTCACCGCTCGTTCCATGATCTTGAAACGTACTATGTCCAGCAAAGATGTAGCACCTTTGACGCACGGTCACAGCCATGGGCTCCTTCTCTCATGAAAAATACCACTTCCGGAAACGCCCAGCGTTGTATTATGTTGTTGCTCGTCTTCCTCTTGCATCATCGAGGTCGAGGAGCGTTTGCCTTATCGTTATTTAGCGACCGCGTGCGTGTGCAAATGATGAAAATGCGCAGTCGTGTATAAGATTCATAGCATTGACGAAACGTTCGTGGGGTGAGTTGTTGATGCGACGAACTAAGTACTTTTAATCAATGATACAACAACTTCACAGCAACGTGATATGGCAGAAAAACGGTTAAATCTTGGTGGTACCACAGAGGCGTGGAGAGCGACATTCGGCGACCGTGCCAGGTCATACATGGAGGAGCAATTTTCCATGGCTTTCACGAAGAACAAAATTTCAACTGAACTCGAAAACGTACTTCAATTTTTTGCTTCATTATGTTTATGATTTGATTTTCGCGATTTCAAGTCGAAAGTTTGGAGTAGGAGAAGCAGACTCGGTTGAGATTCAGTTCTACCAACTACAGACGAAGAAGAAGATAATATAGTGGTTCCCCAAAAGGAGCTGGAGCGAATACCAAGAACAGTGGCAAACAACATTCGTACGATTGTATTACAGATCAAGGACAAACCCCGGTTGTGGCGAATCGCGAAAGAAGTCACCCCAGGCAGGAACATCGCCGCGGACTACGAAAAAACTAATTGTAAGGTGATACGAGACCACATCCGCAAGCAGATTGGCTTCAGGGGGATGGATCACGTGAACCAAGCCCCGTAGAAGTTTCAATTTTTTTCTACGCTTTATTTGCCTATCACTTCACTAGAGGTGGCAGAAAAAGTAGCTGCGGACCCACCTGCTTGTCATTTTCTCTGTGGATGTGCTGGTTTCAAATGTACATATCTTGTTTCTTGCCGACTGATAATATATTTTTTTATCATTAATATCTCTAAAATTGTCAATGAATGTACACGACGTTTGCGGCACGGATTTTCATCTTCGCAGCCTGTCACATTTTCAGCTGCGTCCTGTTGCTACTGGAGTGCTGTCAACCGGCTCACCGACATCACATGAACGAATGTTGGAAGCGAAATTCTACCCCAGGAGCGGAGATGAATATGCTCCAAGAAACGACAGCTTTTGTAATCGAACAAGTGGACCTTGCCTACTTACTGTCGCTACAGCATCAATTTTGAAAAAAGTACGCACTTACAACTGTGGTAGAGATAAATAAGCAAGAAGAAGAAGACTAGAGATATCGAAAATAGCAATGGTTTTGTTTCAGCATAATTAAGAAAGTTATTCTTATTTGCTTCCGTTTCTCTATACAATGTCTATGATTAACTGTACCAAATTCAAACCTGAGAAGATTGTGTTATTTCACTAAAACAAGACGAGCAAGAGGAGGCACTTTTCGTTTTCTGCAAGCACTTGCAGTTGTTTGATCGAGGAATGAATTATCACACTAGAAGTAGAGAGCTCTCAACTAAACTCAACAAAAGAAAAAGCGCGACGGGGAGCTGCAGAGCCAGAGCTAATATCGATTGCCAAGGGGAGGGGGGCGGGAACGTAGGCTAGGAGACATGGCCTTCGTTTTTATTGATGCATTGCAATGCTGCTGGCACCTCCATTGGTGCCGCGAGTGCACAGACGTATTTGCACAGATGAGAGATTATATTCGCTCCTGCGTTTCGTCTAGGTCTACAAGAGAGAGAGAGAGTCAGATGTCGTGTGCAGTGCTGTTTTCGTTATTTGTTGTCGACAGGATGACGATTCCGCGAGCGCATGCCCAGCTGATGCTGGGGAATGACTTTTTTCAGTCTCTGAGGTCGTCGATAGACTCACAAATGACATGAAGATCTATGGCTCTTCTCTTGCGAATGAAAGACGACGCTAGTAGCGAGCGCGCTCTCTCTCCTCCTTAAGCGTGCTCTTCTTTGGATTTTAACCTCGAGCAAGACCCTAAACCTCTTGCACGCCCTCCCAGTGCAGGATAGACCACGACGATGCTCATGATGTCGTCTTCTTATTTTCTGACTTGCGCCTGTACTTTTTCCTATATATCTCTAAAGACGCAGTGAATTCATCTGCCTTGCATACAAATCCCAAATAAATATAAAGACTTTGCGTTTATTGTGAAGCTGTGTCGTCTTGCCAAACGATGCCAGAACCTGGGTTGTTTGCTCTCTGACAGTATATTTTGGCACTTCGACTTCCCAACGTGGCACATTAAGCAAAGGAGTCCGCATTTGGCTTGCAGATCAGTCACTGACCGGCACGACCTATTGCAGCTTGGATAATTCTGCTACTCGCTCGCCTGAAGAAGCGACCACCCGACTCAATTCTTTTGCTACGAACGTAAGTAGCTACGTGTAGTCCTTTGATATGCATGCAAATGACGCACACGCCACTCATTGTAAACATTGAAGAAAGGATTCTATTTGTGCTTCTCGGACAAATAAATATAAACTAGACACCGTCGTCTTATTGATCAGTTTATCTTTCTTGATGAGGAATGCGAATAGAAATGGCTATCGTGGACTAATTACAAACAACAACTTTGTCGCGTTGTCGTGTCGTAATATAATCTGTCGCAGCCACCCCCAACGCAAACTGACTTCGCCGTTGGATGATATACAGATAATTAGAGGACTCTCCTACTAGGTGGAGAGGCAGTTCGTTAGCGGGAAGAGGACGAAGGAATATGGGTCGTGATTGTTTCTGTGTACTCCAGTGGGATGAGTCGTCGGTCCTTGCCCATCAGATATAACTTTACTAGCTCGGGCGCTGCCCCAAATTACCGTGCCAAGCATTATATGATATTGAACACCCAGCCTCGTGGGTGAGGCAGCCATGGTGACTCAGCCACCCTGGTGATTCAGTCACTCTTGAAGATCAAGCGCATTAGCAATTCGAGGTCGTTCGCACTCGTCATCGTCATGATCGTCATGCTCGTGCTCGTCGTGTCTGAGTTTTTGTATGTAATTGCATACGCTCCCTCTCGCTAGCTTATAATTTTTTGACGCCTTCATGTTTTTCATTCTTTTTTTTGATACCGATCCGACTTTGCTGCTCTTCCTCTTGTTCTGGGACTTTGCAAGCACATGGGATGATCCTCGCCTCAAGTTCAAGAGCGTGACTGTGATATGCTTAGATGTTGTGTAGAAGTTTTTTCCTTCGAAAAAATGCTTACTAAGGAAAGAAAAAGTGCAAGCAAGTAGCAGCTAATAAATAAGCAAGAGTATGAAGCTCAAGCTGTAGAGCGCAGCTTGTCGGCGCTGAAGACAAGTCAGCGTAAAGTGTTTTAGCTCTGGAAGTCTACTCTTTAGAACCACAAGCACTTGGCACATATTTTTGACATTAAGCGGAGTAGAAATATAATGGCAGGGCTCGCGGTCGGTTTGGCTAATGCCTATGCATTAAACGACGCACAGAAAAAACTCCAAGAAGCCAAGGCGGAAATCGAAAAATTGGGTGGTCTGCTCGAACTCGCGGAAAGAAACGGTGCTCTATCCACCAATGTACCTTGAAGCAAAAACAAACATGAGCTGCATCAACTGCGTGAGCATGATCCCGCAACAATAATAATGCGAAGTGTAAACAAAAACATATGCCCAGGAAAGTCGGACTTCAATTTACATTTGCATTTATCTACTTTATGGATGTTTGATTTTGATAGTTGAAAATGAGAAGGCGTCCACATCAGACCGGCTTGCTTCGCCGTGCGCATACGTACCGGCTTGCTTGGGCGTGCGCATACGTACGTAGCTCTCTTGCTGCTTGCGCCTTGAGGTGTAGGGTCGGAACGTTCCCAGCACCGCTGGAAGCACTGAGCCTGAAAAAAGTACACTCCTGGAAGGGTCCGAGCTAGCGCTTTTTTTACGTTTACCTTCGTCCTTCATTTGGTTCCTGCTGTCTTTCTTTTCGCGGGCCCTACTGGCACCAAGCAATTTTTTCTAGCGGGTTGGTTTCCACCCCCTCCGCCTGTCTGTTTAGTTTTAGTTCAGTTTCTCATAATGACATTATGAGAAACTGAACTAAAACTAAACAGACCCTATGATAGTGGGATGAGTATGCATGAGTATGCGTTTCGCCCCTCTCCATCTCCGCTGCGGGCTTCCCTCCACCGCCACCTCTTTCCCTCCACGTCTCCGTCACTCGCGGCATCCATCCCGGTCCAGAAGCCGACGCAGCAGAGAAGTTTTAGGGTTTAGATATCTTAGGGCCCTCCCCCAACCCCTCCTGTTGTTGCGTAGTTCGTCTTCCCGTTCTTCCGTCTCTGCGCCTAAGATTACAGCAAAACCAATTTACGTAGGCTCGTTGGCGGTAGTATAGTTACGTTCTGAAACCAGGGACGATAGTGAGTCTCGGCTTGCTCCTGTTCCTCTGGTAACTCACCGCGTCTAGGTCTACTGTTGGTTCATAGCGGAAACGGGCGGCGTTGCGTCAGTTCACGGCGGCGACCGCTTGCGACACTGGACGCCAACTACTTCATTACGTTCAGGAACATAGACAGCATGGTAAACAGTTACTCGCTCGCCTGAAAAAGCGAGCACGCAATTAATTTTATTTACTCACGTTTTTTACACGACCGACCTGCCTCACTGCTATAGAGCGGGGTAACAAATTCTGACGAGTTCTTGTGGCCGTCCCACTTCTCACCCGCCCGGCCGGGTGGGTGACTAGTGGGACGGAACCAGGATCCTGACCACGAGAACGGTGAAAAGTAAGATCCGGCGCTAGCATTTAAGATAATTAAAATGCTAAGCACGTAGGCAACACGACTATGGAGGTTTTCGAGTATGAGTAGGGTGAAGACGAGGGAACCTCTGCTATAGACGCGCTCCTTGATTGAAAGCCTCTCAGCATAAGAAGGCAAAAAAGAGGCAAGCATGCGCTTGCATTGATGCTGCAGCTCATAGGTAAACTAAAGGTCACCTTTGCTCCTCCATACACAACTCAAGCACAAACGATCACCAGTCTCGAGAATCGCATCGGGCAATTGGAGGCTCTGGCAGAACGGCTGATAGAAACGACAAAACAAAACACAGAAGAGATCCGGTCCGTGAAAAAAGCGGTCAAGGGACTGAAGGGGAGGATCGCAAATCTCGAGACCACGCAAAACGTAAAAGTGCTTACTTTTTGAAGAGAGCAGCAAGTAATTTGATCTTGATGTACTTCCGTGTACTATCACTATCTGCGATTGAATCAACGTGCCAACTATGGTTTTGATTTTGTAAGTATCGGAAATCGAAATAGAGAAGGGCGCGCCCTTTTTCTTTGCGTAGGTCAGATTGGTTGGTTGTCCTCACCAGAGCCGACGTTTCTTTCAGCAACAGCTTCAACAAAATTAAACATCTCATTGCGACTTTCGCCTCAAGCTCAAGCAAAAATAAGATTAAAATTCAATAGACTGCGAACCAAGCGCGCAGGCGGTTCCAGATGGGTGGCGGGACCGAGGAGTGGAAGGAAACGTTCAAGCCGAGAGCCCGGGACCACCTGATCGCAGTGTTCGGAATAAATTTCAGCAAGATGAAAATCAGTGCAGAGATAGAGCAGGTAGGTCTACAGCGTGCGTTGTAGCAGTGCCGCACTCGTCCTTCTTGATATTTCGTGACAGATGAGTAGAGTCTCTTATTGAAAGGGATGTAGATGTAGTCTGCGACTTCTATTAATGTGTTGTAGTGGGGTGGCCACAGACACAGACAATCACGAAGGCTCTCACTTGGCGACTTTTTATTTTTTGACACCTGCCGCGAAAAGAGGCCGGCAGTTTGCAATCTGCCGGCGATGTTTGTGCAGCAAGCCGTTTGTTGTCAAACCAGCCGGACGGCTGCAAAATTTCGCAGGGGAGCCTGCAAAACTTGCGAGGGAGCCCGCGCGGTTTGGATGGGGGTGGCGACCTTGATTGCTCTCAGCAAGACAAAAGAACTGCGGCGACCCCACTAGCTATCGGCGTGGACGCGGCTACATTTGGCGTGTAGTTTTGATCCGTTCTCGTGCGGAGCTGGCCGAGGGCCCTTCGGCATGTCTGCGAGCCACCCGCATGGCAGGTAGTTCTTCGGGTCGCCGGCGCTTCGGCCTGTGGCGGGGACTTAGAGACACCCCGGTGGGCTCTTTTTATTGTGCGGAACCCTCAGGCCGCCCTTGCCACTCTCCCCATCGCGCCAATTAGTGCCTGAGCCCGGCGCATTATTTTGATTCGCCGTTCACCACTAGAGCGGGTGGCGTTTCGTCGAGCTCTGCTGGTGGCGACTAGTTGATGCCGCGTCGGGGGGTTGTTTCATTCTAATGGACCACCAGGAACAAGCCCTCGGTCGGTCTCAACATCGTGCCAGCCAGAGCGCGTAGTATGTGTGTGCGTTGAGTAGCATGGTGAGCCACGTATGATTTTCTGTCTTTTATATATTTATTGAGTACCCCTACCCCTAGACTTGTTGCAATTCAACAACAAAACAAATAACTCAGATCAACTCGAAGCCGTCATTGGAGCGCATTGCGAAGGAAGTTTCCGTGGGACGCAACTTCCAGATGAATAAGAACACTAAGTGCACCGAAATTCGGCAGTACATCAGATACGCCATTGGCTTCCAAGGCCTGGACAACTAGACACGTGATTTTATGTTTTTTTTGTGGTTGAGGTTGTCATAGCTGTAGTAGATACTACCGAGTTCCCGTTCCCCTCTTATTACAGGAACGCACTGTAGCCGAAAACTTTCTGATTGTTGCACTCCTAAAGTTCTGGAGCGCCACCCTCGCAGCTTGAAGCATGTGAAGCGAAAGCTTCAACTTCACGAGCACGACCCGTTATTGTTACATCATCGTTTGGTTCTAAAAAATCTTACATCATCCTTGTCGTAAATCTTTCAATCTTTCTATTTAATATTGTCGATTAGAGTTGTCTTTGTCTTTCCATCGTAGAAGCGCCTACAATACCGAATACGCTTGCTCTATATTGTCTTCCTGCCGTCTAGAAACCGTTCGTAGAAACCGCACAAGTTTTAACGTGGTGTATACCTATACTCCATGACCGTGAAGTTCAGGCATCGAGTTTTGCGCGCCGATGATTTGCCTGATAGCGTAGCGCGCACATCGTCTGCGCACCTACAGATCGAGCCGCCGTCCGTGGAGCAGGCGGCTCAGCAGTTTGCGTTCTTCTATTGATGGTGATTTGCGTTCCTGTTGTGTCTGGTTGCTTGTTTTTTATGGATTATTTCCATGTTCTAGATCTACCTGTCGAAATGAATGGTCGTACTGGTGCTAGCAACTTGCAAGGAAGTGGTCAGTTAGTAAGTCAATTGTGTAGTTCACGCACGCAACAAAAGCGGATCCCCGTCGTTGATATCAAAGACAAAGAAGCTCGCTCGACATGAAGTTGAAGGTTGGGTCGCAAATTATATGTTGCGTCTTGAGAAGAAGCAAGAACAAGGATGAAGAAGAAGTGTATCCGATGTGTGATTAGCGCTTTTGATTTTTTTTTGATGTTGATAAATATAGTATGTATGTCAGAAAGCATGTTGGAGTAGCTGCGCAGTGCTTCCTTTACAAGTACAAAAAAAGCGGCTGCGGCATCCGCCCGTGATCCTGGTCGGGAATCTCTTCGGCTCGACGGTGGTGCTGACGAAATTCGGGCACTTTTTTGCAAACCGCTATTAATTTGCTTTATTTATGTATGGCGTGGAAAGTTGGCCACCTTTTGCTGAGCAGACAGCCCATCTGGAAACACGAAGTTCGTCAGAGTTCCGAACTCGAAATAAACGATCGGAAGCGGCGCGCCCAACGACATAAGTACGTCGCAAGCCATCGAGGAGTAAATCAGGCACGAATAGAAGAGCAAATACAGGGCTAGCGTATCAAAAACGCGCAGCCCCCGAAGGAAGCGGCTCAAAGGCAGAGCTATGAAGCAGGCTCGGGATTCTCCGTATTCTTGGCTTGGTCGGTGTTCAGGATGGGAGATTCTTTGCCCCCCACCGGCCGACTATGGCGAGGACAGAGATGCTCGCGCGCTAGGGGGCCTCATTAGCGAGATCGCTTGACCGAATTTGCTA
>JACKZZ010005794.1_pt1 | contig 17106 bp, 12 predicted proteins | sample 8027871 | NCBI WGS metagenome assembly JACKZZ01 (sample SAMN15724774, study PRJNA655200) | protist metagenome | isolation source: fluorescence activated cell sorting (FACS) single amplified genomes of... | place: USA: West Boothbay Harbor, Gulf of Maine | collected 2000-07-19
TGCCGTTGCCCATCATCAACGAGGAGACTGCCATTGTTTGATTACTGCTAATTCTAATTGTGGGTGTGATCGCAGGAGCCTTGTCGTTTTCTTTCACAACAATCACCAAACAGCCAACCCAACAACCTCACGTTCTCGTTTTGATTTTTCCCAAATTGTTGTTTTTTTTTGCGGCTTTTCTTAGTTATCCGAGAGGAGTGCTGAAAGAAAAAGATGATTTGAAATTTTATAAATATAAGGCGCTCCTTGAGCAAAGGTTTACAACGGAGATACATGAATATAGAATATGAGTTTCAAAATGCTTGTTCTTGTGCCTCTACGCGTAACATCAACTAATTTCGACAGAGCTAACACTCGTGAATACTTTGGATGACAACTATCCACCAGCACGTATTTGATTCTATTTGGGTCGATGCTCGTCAGCTACATCTTCTGCTTAGCAGCTACGAAACATTACGCTGTGCAACAGATACGTCAATGCTAGTGTATTCGGTGGCCGTGTGTCGCTCGTTGTTAGCTATTCAGGGTTCTTCTTTGGATCGAAGATTTTTGGGGATCAACCAACGCAACAGGATAATACATGCAACGTGTTTGATATGCTGTGTCACAACTTCTACTTCTGCCTCGAGGGATACAATTCGAATTCAGCTTTTCACAATTTCTTTGCCAGTGCAACCGACTTCTTTGCTAGTGCAACTTTTCGGAGTAGCCGACTTCTTTGCTAGTGCAACTTTTCGGAGCAGCCGACTTCTTTGCTAGTGCAACCATTCATCTTGTTATTAGCGGTGGTCTTCTATAGAGCTGAGATTCGGTATGAAGATCGGTGCAGATGTGATCCAGATCTCAACACTTGTCCCTCGCAGCGTGCATCATTTCTCGTTTTATTTGCCGCGTACCGATTCTTTTTTCTCTGGAGGATCGATGGAAATCTAGTCTTTGGTTGCCTACAGAACGTAAGAGACAAATAATAATTCATTTACACGAATGTCGAATGATCACAGTGGCATCGTCCACCCATTTGGCTGAGTGCGAGTGCGAACACCTGCAGATGACTGCTACCCCTGGCTGCACGTCAGTTCGATGCTCACTCCCAAGGTTTTTTCCTGGTTGCCTTCGCGAGAAATCACGGGAAAAGAAAACTGAAGTAAACGAAGTACTGAAAAAGAAAAGAGCTATTCTTTCATCATCTGTGGCTTTGCACTAACGCTATCAGTCTGCTGCTGCAGTGAGATGTGAGCTTATTGTCCCCATTCGACGAGAAAATAATCGGTATGCATAGCAGGTCAAACATCATTGCTTCTGTTGAAGCTTGACCGACGAGCGAAGTTTTCACAGGAAGATCTCAAGAGCTATTTCTCATCCGTTTTACTGTACAGGCTTTGCTGATTCTATGCACTTCAAGGCAGACTACAACTACTCGGCGTTCTTGGTGACAAACCTAATTTACAAAGTGATAATCATATCAACTGTCGTAGCTCCAGCTCGTCTACATTTAGATCATAGGCGGGCTTGATGCTCTTTCAGATAGTAATAGATACTTCTCAACAATCTTCAAAGTCAAAATGGAGAAACACGCACCAGCTTGGACAGTGTGTGCCAGAAGTACTTATTAACGGAAAACAATCGAAAAAAAAAAGCGGCTGGTTGTACTAACTTGCGCTCGTTGTCCTGCGTGGTGCCGCGTTTCACCAAGTGCATTACATCTTTTGAACAAAAACTAAAACCACGGCAACATAGATAAGACAATAGACACCGCCCCTGCTCACCGCGGCGGCCGCGGAGAGTCGTCAAACGCGAAATTTTTCTCGCGCGACCATCTTTGTGGATTTCTGCCCCTTGGCCCTCCTTCCCGCCACGTCTTTCGCTGTGGTGCTCCACCTTTGCTGTTGTCAGCTGCGCTACTTGAAGACCTTCTAGTTCTTCGTGTCACCCGCCTCGCAGTTCCTGCATTTCGACCACGCTGGTTTCGCCTTTGGAGATGATGCAGTTGACCACTATGACCACCTTTTGCATTCGCTACGGCTCTCGCGTGGTGTCTGTTGAATGTAGGTGAAGTTGATGTAGATGCGATGTTGCCGTTTTGTACCAACCGTCTCTCCACGCCCCGGTAGGCATGTTCCAGCCGCTCCACATTTCCATACTTTTCCAAGAGCGCGCACTTCTCCTCCCCGCCCGTTGTCCCGCCGAACATCGTCTCCAGGACGACGTTCCCGCTGCACAAGGTGCTCAAGGGCCCGGAAAATCCCACGTCGTCGTAGAATTCGAGCTGCTTGGCCTTCTGTTTTCCCAAGGTAGTCTCGATGTAGCTCATGTCCGTTGAGTTGTAGCACATCGTTAGCAGCGTCTTCTTCCTGGCCAGTAACTCCGCGGCATACTGCGTTTTGCATATCCACAGGGAATTTCCCGCACACGTACAAATGCGGTCTCTGCATGACACTGTGTTACACTTCAAATTGGCGAAGTCATGTGTTACACTTCACGCGTACAAATGCGGTAGTCATGTGTTACACTTCAAATTGGCGAAATTTGTGATGCATCTTGTACATGTACGGGAAATTCATATTGCATATTGTACGCGTTACCGCACCACTGGTTACTAATGCTGGTCCACGGGCTGGTGGTGCCAAACGGGTTCGATCGCTGCTCCAAATTGTACTTCCCCGCTTGAAAGTAGATGGACGGATCCGTCGCCGATCCGGCGAAGTTATGGATTGCAAAAGCATGATCGCCATCGTAGAGGTAGAAGTTTGATTACAGATCTCTGGCCTAATTCTAATGCAAAATTAGCACTACATATTGATGCACTTTTTCTCTCAAAGCATTGGTACTAGGAGTAGGACGAGGACACTTCTGCAATGCATAGAACTGCGCGGCTCCCAATTTCGGCTCGCAGTCCTCGGGAATGTACACGTAACACGCCCCGTCTAGCAGTGTCGCGACTGTCGCTCGATCCGGGCCCCGAAAGTTGTAGTTCTGCTCTGTGAAAGATCCTATGCAGTGCAAAAGTACTTCGCATTCGTGGAAATTGCAAAAATGACAATTTCTTGTTTTTCACGTTGAACAAATTGTCATGCTCGAGCTGGATCTGGTAGAAAAGCAAAAGCGCTACTTTTTGCGCATGATCGGTGCAATTAGAATTCCTACAAGCACGACACCACTTTTGCAGGGGATAGATCCTTCGGTGACTCGGGACATGGAGTTCAGGTTGTAGAAAGTGAAATGCCTGGAAAACTCCTCCTTTTTCACCCGGACACACTCTTCGTAGCAAGTGTCGTCAATCTCGGACAAAATCTTCTCCTGGATCACGTCCGCGGACAGGGTCGTATGGGAGTGTCAGGATTGAAATCGTCAAAGTTGAAATAGTTATAGTTTGTCATGCATAAAACGGATACCAGTTAGACCTACAGTTTGTAGTCTGTGCATGACAAATTTTCCCGGTCCTGGAAGCGAGTCTGTCATGCGGTTTAGGGCAAACGGGCTGCCTTCTGTCATGCTAGTCAGCAGTCCAACTTTTGACCCTTGCCAGGACCATGCTCTGCCTCCCGTGCGTCCTCTGCAATAGAGTCAGTTTTTGTGTCGCATTTTGTGCATGGCAAATCATTTCAACTGTGACGATTTCAATCCTGACACTCCCATAGGTCGCATTGGTGACGTAGTTCGTGTCGTAGTCGTGGTAACTTGTTGGGGACGTGGAGTATGCTGTGCAAAAGTATCGCACTCGTACTAATTGCAAATATGCATGACAAATCTCCCTCCCAAGGTAAAACAGCATTACAAATTTCACTTTTCTTCTTGCCAAAACTTGTAATGCAATTTATACTAGTACGTTACTTTTGCAATACATATGGCGACTGTGGAGGCCATGGTGGTCTTTTGCGGGATCGACATGCCGGCGTCGAGCTCGAACAGTCTCTGTAAGTGGTATTCCCCGGTGAAGGCCGCTTTCTCGTACTCGTCGACAAGTTTCGAATTCAGTTCCGGCACGGCGAAACTGGTGGGGGACAGAATGCAGTAAAACAACTCCCGGTCGTCTGGAAGGGAATCCGTATCATAGTCCACTGCGTTGTTTATCGTCGTGACCGCCGGGTCCGTCGCGATTGCCTGGCATTTCGTGAAATCCGGCTCGTTTGCGGGGAGGGTCAGCTTCGCGAGTCTCTGCACGTCCGAGATTAATCTTTTCTGCGTGTACAGTGTGGGGTCGGTGGCGGAGGGAGTAGGGAGGACGCTCTGTGTGCGGGGAGAACAAACAAGGTCGAATTTCTCTTTCTTGTTTTTGCTCCAGGAAGGAGCGCTTGATATCTTGCTTTGCAATATTAAATGCCTGCACTAGCCTACAGCTCGGAATCTCCAGGCACATGATCACCATCAAGGTCGACGAGGTAAAAATCACACACAAACTGTTAAAGTAATATACCGCACGCACATGATGTTGATGCCGCACGTAGAGAAATAAAACAGGTGAAAAGAATGCGGGACGTGGGGGGAAGGCAAGTGTAAGAGAAAAAGAAGTAAAACAGGACAAAAAACAATATAAAATTTTCTACCGTATGCCGCATGCAGGTAGCTAATTTTCCCGCCGTGACCAGTCTTTCGGTGTCGGCACCGCTGTTCGCGAACTGCTTTCCACTCCGTCCAAAAAACAAATTTGTGTACTCGTCGTACGTCTGTCGGTAGAGCTGCAAGAAATCGTAGACTGCAAGTTTTGTCTTTGCCGGCAAATCCATGTTGGACAACTTTACCAAGTCCGCTTCCGTCACCGCCGCGTCGGTTTTCACAAAGTTCTCCACCTTCGTACTGATCGTTGCGTCGGGTAAAGAATGGGCGGAGACCTGGTGATGAAGCGATTCAATTCCGGACACATTTGCAATCACGAACAAGCGAACACGAACAGGTTGATATGCGTTAGTACGCCACGACCTCGATATCAATGTCACAGGCGTGGTGGGCCCTGTTCTTCAGAAGTTAGAGATACTTTCTCTGTCTGATAGTTGGAGTATCTTCTGCAGGAAGGTAAAGTAATACAGACGTGTAGTACCTGCAGCTTCCTCCCCCAAAAGTCTACAACTTCTTCTCCTTCACGACCTTCGCTTGATGAAGCACCCCGCTCCAGCAACTCCCGGATTCTCGTAAAGGAAAACGCAGCTTGCACCTGGTCCATCGCGCATTTCTGTGCTGCTTTCAGCACCACTTGTTCCACCCTTTGTTTCATCTTGGCGACCAGTTTCGCGCGGAGGCAGAAGTCGCTGTACGAAAGCTGCTGCAGCAAATTGCTGTCCGGCATCAAATCGTTGTCCACGTCCTGCATCAGCGTCAAATCCGACGGGTGCTCGGTTTCTGCGCTGTACGTGTCGCAATTCGCGTACCCGAGGCCAACTTCGAGCATGTCCTTTGCCGGGACGTCGAGACATTGATCGTTGTTCCGGTCCAGCGTTTGAAACAATTTCGCTAGGCTCTCCGTGTTCAATAATTCCTGCATCAGAGGAAGTTGCTTAAACGGGTTTGAATACTGGGAACTACTCGCAGGAAGGGAGGAAGATGAATCTGAACTTCCTCCGCCGACCAACTCCTTCAAAGGTTCCACCACCGCTTCAAAAAATTGCTTCCCCTCGGTCACCGACATGATCCCGCTGCCTAAATTCGTCGAAATTAACCCCGCGTTCCTATTGTACGCCCGGAGTTGCTTCTTCAGATCTCCAGCCTGCTTGTTCACGATTTGGTACTTCAGAGAGCTGATCCCCTTCTCGACCGTCTCAACTGCTTTCGGGACCACGACGGTTTGAAAATTATCCACAAACTCATTCTTGGACAATTGCCAGGGTAAGCAGCCGGTGCGGAGCAGCTTCACGTCGTTTTTATTGGTTAGCTCAAACCCGACGGGTAACAGCTCGACGTTGGTCGCTTCGTGCAGCCCGGAGGTGCCACCGGTGATGGACTGGACGAGGGAGACTTTGGATATCCAGTAAAAGACGCCCATGTATCCCCATCCATTTTTTGCATGACAAACACTGCAAAATATGCATGTTTTGCATGTTGACAAATTGGATGGGGATGGGTGAGTTTTTTTGCTGGATATTGGACAGCGAGTCCGCCGCCTTCGCGGAGAGTAAACCGTTGCTGCCCTGGAGCGAACGCAAGGAGCTCCTGCTGTCCGGGTTGTATGGCTGAGTGCTGGAGCTGCTGATGCTGTCCACGCTATTCCGGGCAGCAGCTTCGACATGATCCTTTGGCTTTGCTAATGCACTTGGTAGTGACGAGGATGAAAGTGTAGCCTCGACCGCAGCTTGTGGGGCAATTCCGCTCATGCTTGTTCGCCAATTCACACCTGGGAACGGCTTTACCGACGCGCCGGTGCGACTTGTCTGACTACTTCCACTGCTTTTCATGGAGGACCCGGCCAAGACCTCCGAAGCCGATCTCTTCTCTATTTCACCCCCCACAACAAAACTGTTCCACCTGGATCTTTGCGCTTGCAACAAGTGCCTGACGCGGTGGAAGTTCGGAACCAGATCCACACTCGATCCGCCTACCACCTCGCCTTCTGCCGTTTGCTCCAATCCGATGTCATCCGCGGACAGAAATGGGTTGTAGGCCGGAGACGAACCGCCCGTCTCCGCTACTATTCCGGGCGAAAAAACCGACTCACTCTCGCTGTTCTTCGGCACACACCCCGCACCGTCGATTTTGTAGGCGACCGGGGGAGAAATGGACAAAGAACTACCGTCGCTTCCACCACTCCCGCATCTTCTGTGGGCGGCATGCAGTGGATCCTTGGCTAGCATCAGCAACCCGAGGATCGTTTTCACGACCAGAGCCTTGTGCTCCTCCGAGACACTAGCGTCGAAGCTGTACCCGTAGGGTTTGTAGGACTCGTTGTAGTAAAGTTTCGTCAGTTTCGCAGCAGCGTCGTCGTTTTCCAGCGCCGCTTCCGCGGCGGAGAGAGGCCCGCTTGCGGCTAAAACGGTCGTCGTGTCCTTGATCAAATTTTCCAAAAAGCTTTTCTCGTCCTGGTTGTAATGTGGGTTCAATGCCGTTTGCGCCTGCTGATGTGCCGTGTAGTTCATTACTCCATACGCCTCGACGGTTTCCGTGTATTTTCCGTGGTCCTTCACCGCATTTTGCTTCAGTTTTTCCATCAACTCCTTGAGCTCCCGAATGAAGTCCAGCTGAATCAGGTTTACAGAGGTGGCGGAAGTTTGTGCCGTGACCGTCGCGTTAAACATCTGGTACAGCATGTCCGCGGTGATTACAGCACTCGAGCCGCTTCCGTCGAAGCTCATGCTACGCACGTGCGTGGTCGCGTGGATCACCGCGTCGTCACTGATCCGGAATTCTGCGTTGCTGGACTGCGTCGTTGGGACGGCGGTGTGGCCACCCGCGGCGCCCGTGGAGGCGGAGTTCGTCATGAAGTTTCCCCGATTGGTATCCTGCGCAAAAGTATCGTACTCGTACTAATTCCAAATATGCATGACAAATCTTGTTTCTTAGCAAAATCAGCATTACAAATGCCGTTTTTCCTTCTGAAAAAATTTGTAATGCGATTTATACTAGTACGATACTTTTGCAATGCATAATAGGTCGTGAGGATCAAATCGGTCAGCGCTTGGAGATTCTTCGCCTTGTCGAGAGCTTCCTCGTACTGCTGGTCGGTAAGCATGGCGAGTCTGTCTTGCTGCAGTGCCGCGTTGCTGCCGGTCAGTGGTTCATCTGGTGGGGGATTTCCTCCAGATGTGGCTGCGGTCGCAGGTATTGACAATTCTGCGCGAGCATACAGCTCCCCACTTGTCCCACCGAGAGTGCTCGTTTGAAACTTTTCTTCGAACAGCTTCATGCAGTCTTTTTTCCCCAAATTCTTCAGCATTCCCATCACGCAACAGAATGGCCCGGGCTGAATCAACCCGGTGGAACTGTCTGGCTGCATCAAATGGTAAAATTTCTTCGCGCCAAGCCTCTCCAAATCGTCAGAAGTGAGAAGAGAGGAGAAAATTGGTGTTGATGCACCAGGATTCTGCTCCTCTTCCTCTCCGAGCACTGCCTCCACGAGAGCACACGTCTTCACGTCGGTCATTGCAGTGGAATCAAAGCAGGCAGATTGGTACTCTTTCAGCATTTGCCCCGTCAAAACCTGGTTCCCAACACCACTCGTGCTGGGCTGAAGCAATTTCGAGTTCAAAACCGTATCAATCACGTTGTTTTTCGTCTCGAAGTCAACGAGCTTTGCTCTTTCCTCCACCATTTCGCTGCTGGACTTCCCTGTTGTTTCCGAACCGGTGAGATGATTCGAGTTAGAGTTTTTACTTGCTTCCAAAACTAATTTCTCGTGGAAGTCCATGGGAATGATCTCCTTCGTTAAATCGGCCTTCATTTGCAACAGATCCGGAACGCAGAACATGTTTTTCATAAGCAACTCCTCGTAAGCGAGCCTGATGTCCACGTGCAGCAAGTCCAAGTCGGGCAATTGCGTCTCTGGCATCTGCTTGTTCTTCATATCCTTGAAGGCAGCGGTGATGGAATCCGAAATGATCTGCTGCTGCGCGGTACAGCTCGGCAGGGACGTGGACCGGGAGACCTCGCAGGAAAAATCGAGCAGTGGGATTCCCATTTGGATTGACAACGACCGGGAGGCGGATTTAGAAGATGCTTGTGCTTCTTGTGCTTCAATATCAGCATGATGTTCGGTCTTCACTTGTTCCATCAATTCTCGTCTCGGTCCCGTGCTGCCCTTCCACAGCATCCTGCCCGAATTGATCCGATACAATTCATTCTGCAAGTTTCCAAAGTCGAAGCAGCTCGGGCAAACCTCCTCGAACTTCTGATTTTCAACGTTATTCGATCGCAACCCCGAGATTTCCGTCAACGCTAGCCCCCCGACACAGTTGCTCCCGTCGGAAGCCTGGCAGTCGCAGACGTCCGCCAAATGGTCGCCGCATTTCGTCTCGAGTAGCGCTGTCACGTTGAACCCAGGCGAGGGGGTTTGCTCGAGATAGGCTGAGCCGCTGGTGTTCACGTAGTGGATGGCTTGGAGTTCCCGTTGGGCTGCAGCTGCGGCTCCTGCTCCTGCTGCGTAATTGGTGTTGACAGCAGCAGGTGGAGAAGCAGCTTTTGACGTTGTTATTCTGCTGTTGTTTTCGTCCGCTTTTCTCCCCAAAGATGATGATGAGCTCAGTGTTGCCCTCTCCGCTGCGCCAGCAGGCACAGCTGGAGAAGTAGTCATCAAAATCCGGCTCAAATTCTCCTTAAACACTTTCCGCAGCGTTCTCTTTCGGTGCTTTTCTTGCCCGATGATTCTGTGCAGGACTTCTTTCTTGTCCTGGTCGGTGAGTAGTTTCCTTGTGTCCCTGTTAATATCCTTCCGCAACTCCAACAGCCGTCGACTCACCGTTTGACTTTCGTCTTTTGCCAGAGAACTTTCCTCCATCGACTGCCTTGCTTCCTTGACCGATTCGTACATTTTTATCACTTCCTCGTGACACTCTGCCTTCCGCTTCAAACACGGACAATGTTTCAGAATTTCCGCCCCGGCGTCCCCAAGACACACATTTTCGTACGAAGCAACGTTCGTTGAGTGCGATTTCAAGCACCCACACTCCTCAATGCACCCTGGTCCAGGCTGGTTCGCGATCAGATTCAAGAAGAGCACTGAATTCTGCTTGTAGCCCGCTTTCAAGTAGTTCGTACTGTCGTTCTCGAGCGAAGTGGAAAGGGGTAACAGCTTCTCTTGCAATGGCAGTTGCTTGCAGCTGAGGGGTGCTTTTGTTGTGGACAGTATCACCTTGTTGAAGAATTGCAACATGGACAACTCGTTCAACGTCCCAAACCCTCCGGATTGGTGCTTCACGACAAATCTTCCATCACCGTTCTTCACCACGCCCTGGGTCTGCCGCGAAAACGGGTGATCGAGCAAAGCGATGTTCAAGCTCGGTCCGGTGTCGATTGTCAACGTCACCCCCGCCGCCTGCGCGGCTAACTGCGCGGACAAGGAGGGCGGTGTTGTGGTCGTTGTTGGTGTTGGGGTCACGCACCAGTCCAGATCCCCGTGCACTTTTTTGATCCTCGCCTGCGGGTCGAACTGCAACAGTTGCTCCGCCTCGATCGGACTCGTGACTTCGTAGAACTGGCACCCGGTCAGGAACCGCTCGTAGTTGCGCACACTGGTATGCTATCCTGTGCAAAAGTATCGCACTCGTAGTAATCGCAGTCATGCATTACAAATCTCGATCCCAAGGCAAAACAGCATGACAAACTCCATTTCTCATGCTGATTAAATTATTTGTCATGCGATTTCTACTAGTACGATACTTTTGCAATGCATATATGCTTCAAGTGCGGCCCGGTGGAGGTCATGGCGAGGTTAGAGGCCGGGCTGAGAACCGAAGCGTCGAGGTGCTTTTTCGGTTCCGTCACGCTCTGCAGATTTCTAGTACTGTCGGAGGAGGTACTACTAGATGTGAAGACTTGATGCTCCATATCATGCACCAGCGACTGAGAAGATTCCGGCGCTTCTGCCCCTCCTGCAGGAGCTACTGGCTCCTCATCTAGGGTAGTTTTTGTCCGTTCAACAACATCAGCTGCGTCCTCTCGTTCCTCTAATCTGCGGACCCGATGCGTCAGCTGCGCCGCTTGTTCGTGCAGCTGCAGCATCGCATCGTCGAGGATAGTGTCTACCTCGAAATCCGACTTGCCGAAGTACGTTTTGAGACAATACCTCACTTCCGGTTCCATCAAAACCTGGTCATCGACGTGGTCGGATAGGAAGCGGAGATGAGAAGCTTCGTCCTCGGCTCTGTCATGCAGTCCTACGCCGACGCTTGAAGGTGAAGAGGAAGAGTCCACATGTGACAACGACACGTCCTGTCCCTCCGCCGCGGCAGTCTCGAGTAACAGCATTTCCGCTTCTACATTTTCTCTTGAATCCAAGAAATTATGCTCCGCACCTCCACTGGAAAAACTGCCACTCCCGTTGTCCTCGACGTAGTTGTTCATACTCTCGGCTAGAATCCGCATTACGGATTTGATTCTTTGCCTCCGCTGGTTCTCGACGAAAGGTACATGAACACTATCAGCAGCAGCTTCACGACCACCATGACCTTCTGGAGCTCGAGCTCTTCCTGCGGGGGCATTATCATTCCGGCCACTGGTCGTCCGTCTGCCTCTGCTCAGCTTCCTCGCTTTCCTTCTCATCAGTAACCTCCTCAGACTGTGCGTCGCATACCTCACCGGACTGGGGATCGAACCCATCGTCCGGCCGTCGAAGTTGCAGGCCCACGCCACGGTCAAAAACTCCCCAGCAGTGTGTTTTTCTAACGCGGTTTCCGCAGCGGTGTCGATCGCGTACGGCTGTAAAATTTGCGTCAGTTCGAACAGACTACTGAGCGACAAGCTGAACACCTTCTTCACCAAAAGCAAGTCGTTTTGTCGCAACTTCTCATCCGCAGCACTACTCGTGGGGCAGTCGAGATTCAAGATGGTTAAAACCTTCTTCGCCTCGAGGAGAAAGGCGGAAAAGTCCTCCGTTCTGCTCACCGTCCCGTCGGAAAACGCTTTGCGGGCGAGGGCCATTAGCTGGCTGTCGTCTTGCTTCGTGACTTGGGAAGCATGGGGGAAGGGATTGTTACTCGCGGCCTTCATTTTCGTGACCATTTCGGTTCCTTGGGGGACCGACATCGGGATCACCGGTGCGGGAACCATAGCTTGGAGGTTTCGTGTTGAGGAGGGTGCAGAATTAGTTCGTCCTTGAGCAGTAGCTTCCGGAACTTCTGTTGGAAAATCAGCGCGTGACGAGGAAGGTGCTGATACACCAGCAGCTTGCTCCTGCTCCGGCCCATCATGCTGTCGTCTTTGCTCCACAACGGTGTCTGATGTTCTTCTCCTTTCCCTTCTATTCGCACTGCAGCCGGACTCGAAATTTCTGTTCCGCAGCGCTTCTACCAGGGGCGCGGTAAATTCCAATTGCTCTAAGCACTGATCGTTGTTGACGTCCCTCAAGTTGTACAAAACTCCGCAAACATTCCCGGCTGAACCCTCGCCCTCCACCGTGAAACCGCCACTGCTGATGTACAGTGCGCAAAACTCCGCCTCTTTCAGACACCCCGTCGTCCCGCAGGTGCTGCTCTTCGAGCATGCAGACTCAAATTGTTCGTACATGCTATTGGAGGTTGTATCCGCGGAACTGGAAGTTGAATAGGACAGACACTCTGCATTTGTCACTTTCTCGTCGTTATTTACGTTCATCGAGGCGAACACGGCCTTCTGGGACTCGAAGCTCAAACTCGTGGCGCTACTGCTGATTTCGGTCGGCGATGTGATGTACGCGGAGGTGAAGAAAGGACATGAGGAGGCTCCTGATTGTGCTGCCGAATACGCACTTCCTCCAGTTGCTCCGGCAGAGGCAGCTGAAGAAGGCGCTGCTATTTCTACTGGTATGATCCCGGTATCCACCTGAAATATCCTCACGAATTCCTGTTCCGATATGTAGCCATTCCGGTCCAAATCCACCAATTTTAAAATCTTCCGCTTCACCATCCGCTCCCCGTACAAATCGCTCATAACGGTCTCTTTCAACATCGTCTTTTCCTTCAAAACCTTCATCATCACGTCGATGTGGATCTGCGTTTTGTAGAGGTAGTTGGTTCTGTGCAAAAGCTCCTTGATGTTCAAAAGGTCTAAAGCATTCGAGGTCGTTCCCGATCCGGACGATGATGAACCGCTGCCCGAGGAGGAAGTGCCACTCGTCGCTGCAGTTCCCGCTGTTGCAAGCATCTTCTGAATCACCGGCGATTCGTTCTTCGATCTTTCCAACACAGTGGAAAAACAGATCCCAAAAGTCTGCAGCTCAGACGTTGATAAGTACTCACTATTGTCGCAGTCGTGGCTGTGGAACCAAGAAAAAACCTTCAACCTGTTCGCGTTGGTGATGTCCAGCATGACGGCGTTTGGATCTGCCGCCGGGACGGAGCCGGCGAAGCCAGCCGGTGTTGTTGTCGTCGTCGCGGGGGCGTAGAGCACGGGGATTCCGAGCTGCTCTAGGAGATAGGAGCTAACGAGGTCTTTGTGGCAACTGTATCTTTTCTCCGGGTTGCAGACGTCTAGTAACGATTTGTACATCAAATGCGAGTACTCCAACTTTGGATCATCTAAGGACTCCGCTGCGATTGTCAACAAATAATCCGTCCGCATGCAACTCCCCGTTACACTGCTCGCACACGTCGCGTTTGCCGGCGCGGGTTTCGGAGTAGCTTTTGGGTCAGGTAAAAGCCCCGTGGGCAGAACCTCTCCGGCAGGAAGCAGGGTCTCGCAAATCGAAGTTGTATCGTGACACAGATGCATCGATCTGTGCAGTGCCAGCGGCGTGTCCGGCGTCACGGGTCCGTAGCCAGTTGTTTGACTCTCTTGCGACTGTAGCAATTTCGTCTGCACGGTGACGTTCGTGTAGTTGAAAATCAACACTCCCCCCATCGCGGTCGCGAACTTCACTAACAAACTGCTGGTCGCGAAATTCTGCTTCTGTTCGCTCACTGTCGCAGAAGCGACAACCGTGGTCGACGGCAGACTGTTTCCCTGCCCGAGATGCCCTACACCGGAAACGAAGTAATTCCCAAACATATCCATTTGCTTCTTCACAGACACGATTTCTTTCAGCGTCACCGGGCCTTGCAGAGTCGGGATAAGGAAGGACTGCACGTTCTGCAGCTCGTGTTCCGTCATATCGTAGACGCAATTCAACAATTCCTCGTAGCCCTGACAAGTCCGGATTGCCTGCGCCAGCTGGATCCTCCCGCCGTTGTTCACATCTTCCAACTCTCCGGTGGCCATTTTGGTATTGGTGATTTCTGTCGTCTTTGCTTTCACCGCCTGGAGCTGGCGTCTTCTGAAGTGTTCTACTGAAAATGTTTGTTGTTCCTCATCCGCACGACTTTCGTACTCCACGGACACACTAGAGCCTCCGACTACAGCAGCGCTTCCGCTTCCCCCTCCTGCTGCACTCCTACTGCTTTCCAAGAGCCGCCTCCTTTCCCGGATAAACCCGGTGCTTTCTGTACTTGTCTTTCCATCATCGGCGAGGAAAACCGGTTTGAAGTTTTTCGTGTACTCGTTCGCCAACAACCCAGAAATAAACGAAACCGCCGCCATCAGGACGATGACGACGAAAGTCAGGTAGAGAATCTGCCTCAGAAAGATTCCCTCCCAGCGAAGGCGTTTTTCTGCCTCGGCGGCGAGGGCTAGTTCGGAGACGGACACCGCGCCGGTGTTCTCCGGGTCCCAGAGTTTGAGGACGGTTTTTACCTGATAAATAAGGGTAGAGTCGAGAGTACAATCAACAGGGGTCAACTACATGCACACCTTCTAATTATATGCCACATCATGCATGATTATGATACAAGTGGCGTTGGTGCTGGCGGGCCACAACCACAAGTCAACATCAGCAACCGCTCAGTAACAGGATCAGGAAAACTACCTCTACCTGAGTCTTATTTATACCTTTTCTGGAAAGCTGTTGTAGTCCAAATCGGCGGAGTTGTTCTTCACAGCGAGTTTCATTTCCGCCAGTCGCTGCAACATCTCCTCCAACTCCTCGCGATCCAACCCATCGCTATGCATTGCAAATCTGTCTGGGTCTGGAAACTTGTGATGCAAGAAAGGGAAAAATGGTGAACACACTGTAATGCGCTCCCCAGCATGGCAAGTTTTTCCGTGGTTCAGAGATGCGTGTCCCGCATGAGAAATTGCGTTTTTGCATGCCAGACAAGAGGACCCCTTCGCGGACACGCAATACAGAGTTCAGAGTTATGCCAGACTAGCATGACAAGTCTCGCAATCTCCCAGACCCAGACTACATTTTTGCATTTGATAATCGCCATCTTCGTCCAATTTGTTCAAACTGGACTTCAGCCATTCCGGAGCGTGCAGCTCCGCAATGTTCACCGCGGCTAAAGACATGGTGGCAAACTATTTTGTGGGACTGCTTCTCTGAACCAAAGTAGCGCAGTTCAGTTATCTGGAAGTGAGCTGCGCGTGGGCCGTCTCGTTCAGGACTCAATCACATGTCAGTGGCGTTCGCCCCTCTGTTCGCATTCGAAGGCGGGCACCACCCAGGGCGTCTCCCTCCGCAAGTTGGGCACGCCGCATTACTTGTCACGACAGACCTTGGACGAAATCGCATCCTATCAAGACAATCACACTTCGGCACCAGAATACTTGGTGCTACTCTTGCGCGATTTTGAGGTAAGCAAGGAACTTATGTTTTGATCAGGAAGAGGATGTGCTCTTGCCACTCGCCCTCGTGACACTCGCCCTCGTGACTGAATACTTCGCTCATCGTTCTGTTTGGCGGCTCTTCAGGACACTCCTCAGGTCAGATGACTAGACATCTCAGGAATATCAATCGCGCCAGCTCTTCCTCAACATCTAGGACGTCTCAGACACAGCAGTGCGGACGGAACTGAAATGGCTGGAGCAGCCTGTGACAGCTGACGCTCGTCAAAAGCCACAGAATACGCTCTAGAACTCTACACCGTGCTCCAACTGTACCAGAAGCAGAGTCCCGTCTTCCGAGAACTCCACTTTCGCCTCCAAAATCAGTTTGCTAGTGTTTGTTTCCGATGCATGTTTTGACACCGTTGAGTATTCAACGAATCGGCAACAAATCCAGACGCTCATCGTCTAGTTGTTTGATACCTAGCTAAAGATAAAGCTCATTTCGGGGATTCTACAGGAAACGCCAGATCTGTTGCTCTCTTCCGACGATGGTCCCGGTACTTACATCCACGAACTGACGAACTTGTCGCATATGTGTCGTGAATACCCCCGATTACGATCCTCTGCGTTCTTCGACAACACGCAATCCTAACAGCTTGTTTTCAGTGTGATAAAACATTTATAGACTTACGTGAGGGGTAGTTGGAGTTCGAGTTGAATTGGGCGCCGCAGATACATCAATTACATAAGTAAGTACATTGGCCGTTTTTTTTAATGATAATTTCATGTTTACTTGTTGCTGGTGCTTGTCCCCACCTGAGCCAACTTTTTGCCGTTCCCATCAACCGCATGCACATTACCGTTCCCGTCAATGTGAAAGTCACCGTGCACGTCCGCCTTGTGTCCGCGATGATTTTGATGGGGCCCGTTCGAGTCGAGGAGCGTCGCGATTTGCTCCTCCATCTTCGCGATCTTCGCCGCCATCTGGGCCATCTGCTCCTGCAGCAACGCGATTTTCTGTTCCTGGACCTTCGCGGTTTCGGTCTCGGTGAACGACTCCGGCTGGACCGCAGCAGTCCCCTTCAAGCCGCGCAGCGACGACGACCTTGTTAGGTTCAGCAAGATACGAATACACTTTTGAGACCGATAAATTATCAACGAAGCTGCATGCGGTATGCGGTAGCTTGAGCAAGAAAACCTTCTTGGTTCATCGCGGGTCGTCGAGAATGAAGTGTTGAATCCATGCAAGTACAACAAATTGAAATTGATGTTAGAATAAAATAAGCAGTACTTGGCTTTTCCCACCCCATCCTGCTGGTCCGCAACATCGGCGTCCCCCGCGGAGTTCACGTAGGCTTCGTCCTGCAGCAGTCTATCGTTTGTAAAAGCTTCCCTCCCATCATGAAGATGTCCTCCTGTGCAACAGTATCAGTAGAGTATTAATATTTTTGTATTCGCAACATCAGGACACCGTCTCTCTTGCTGCAACAGGCAACGTCATTATAGTAGAGGACTTGCCATAGCTATGCATAGATAAACTTTTCCCAGCAAGAGTTTTGTTGGTGATAGTAAATGTTCTTTCACATCAATCACTTTCAGAAGTGCATCAAAATCAATATGGGACAAAAGGTAAGGAGGACCTCTACAGTAATGCAAGGGATGACGAGTTGTCACATGCGATAAAGTCCGGACACGCTGCCGATCTGGCACATCGCCGCGGAGGCGAAGACGCCGCGCTTCAGCATTTTCATTGCTTCTTTATCTTTTTCTTGGAAATTCTTCGCTTTTTGCTGTCGTATTCGTCACGAGCAGAAATTCGCTCAGTTGTGTTGCTTTCGAAAGAGACTGACTGACTGACTGTTTGATCAACTTTTGTCTTCCATTTTCCGCTTCTAGTGCTTGCTTAGTTGATGT
>JACKZZ010007441.1_pt1 | contig 17106 bp, 7 predicted proteins | sample 8027871 | NCBI WGS metagenome assembly JACKZZ01 (sample SAMN15724774, study PRJNA655200) | protist metagenome | isolation source: fluorescence activated cell sorting (FACS) single amplified genomes of... | place: USA: West Boothbay Harbor, Gulf of Maine | collected 2000-07-19
GAAATACAGAAGAAACGAGAAACCTCTCCGGGACGGAGCACCGCGTGTCTGTTACAATGGACGAAATCGAAGTCCGCGTTTCTGAACAAAAATCGGAATCCGAACAATTAGAAGACCTTCCAGGCCGCGACGAGGAGCCGCCGCCTCCAATGCTGGAAGATGATCTTTTTGAAGAGGAGATCAATTTGCTGGAAGTTTGTGGCACCGATGAGGTCGAGGAGGAAGACGTCGACGCCCTCCGCGAGCACGACGACCTGCTGAAAAAACTGGAGCAAAACATTCGGGTCAAGTACAAGAAAGGCACGAAAGAAAATAAAGCAGTGGAGCGAGAGGAAGAACCTGAACCGCCTTTAGAAATCGTTCCAGTCGCGAAAATCGACCGGCTTTCCAGCGGGCAGGCTGTTTTGCTAGCCGAGGACGGCGCCTATGCCAAACCGGTGGACAGAGACACGCTGGTTTTGATGACAAAGAACCAAAAACTTTCTATCGTGACGCCGGACGGGCTGGAGCAGCCAGTTTCGGATGGGGACAAGATTCTGGAGCGAAATACCGCTTTACTGCATGGCGAGGGGAAGGAAGTGTTTCGCAAGTCTTCGACTTTCCGTGGATCGAAAATCATACTGCCGGTGGTGGAGGACGAAGACCTGATCAAAGCGTTGGATGACCCCGACGCTGTTCCTCCGTCAGAACTCCCGCCTTCTTCCTCTGAGACAACTGGTTCTGAACTTGAACCAACAGACGAGGCTCCTGATGAAACCACCACTCCGGAAGTCGACCTGAACAGCAACAAGCGGGAAACCGTGGTGCAGAGGAAGGACGGCACGATTGTGTCGGTTTTCGGGGAGCCGGGCGACAAGCAGATTTTACCGGTTACTGAGGAAAGACTCTCTATCAGTGAAAAATCCGGGACGCCGGTGCTTGTGACACCGCAGGGGGTCAAGAAGCCGATCGTGAAAGCCGACATCATGGTGGTGCCTAGGGTGTTGAGGCAGGACCTGCTTGCGGCGTACTACAGGAAAAAGGCAGCAATGCAGGTAGTGACACAAGATCCTGCTGGCCCAGCCGAAAGCGACGACGTCGACGAAAGCGGCGTCCCAACCGAAACAAAGTCGGAAGCCTTCCTTGTCACGGAGAACGGGTTTGTCACCCCCGTGGAGAATTCCGAAGTTGTGCAGCGCTCCGACGGCTCGGTTGTCGTTGTGACAAAAGAGGGATTGACGGCGACTGTGAACAACGACGACACGGTGCTCCGCCGAGCGGATGGACACGTGGTGTTTCCGGCGCTCTACGCTGGCCCGGTCATCAACCCGTTGGTCCACCCAGTGCGATTCACCTCCGCGATTCCGTTCATCGATGATTACGATTTTGTGATCGAGAAATCGATCGTCGAGGAAGCGAGGAAGCGGAAAAAGAAAATCCAAATTTTGGATACTGTGAAGGAGGGGGAGGCCGGAAGAATGGTTGTCTCTGCCGGGGAAAGCGACCAGGACGAGAGTGTAATTAGTACAACTAACGACCATGATGCCACCACCAGGAACTCCAGTAGAACTAAAGCAGCACTTATTTCCAGATACAACAAAGCTGTGCACGCGGCTAATGGCGAGGAGCAACGGGTGGTGAAGGTGTCTTTGCACGAGCGCAAGTCCGGGGCTTTAGATCATACTGGTCAACAGAGAAAGAGCAAAACCGGAAAGGGTCTTGATGACAGCACAAAATTCTCCCAGCATACCACGACAGTTCCGCAGTACGAGCGCCAGCTGTTGCGACACAGCGACAACAGCTTGGTACTGGTGACAACGAACGACAGGCTCGGGACCATGATGGAGAGGTATCATACGAATGTGCTGAAATTACAGGAGTGGGAAAGAACCTCGGGCGGGTCAGTAGCAGACCTTGGACGAGATGAAGATGACGCCGGTGGTGAAAATGATGGGGGGCAGGAGGACAAAGATTTTGAAGAAATTGAAAACGCCGCCCAGCAAAACTTCGAAACAAGAACCGAAGAGCTGCTATCCCGCAGTCCCACTCGCCCCTCGCGCGAGGAAACGGAGAAGCAAGCAAAGGCGCAGAAGGCAAACGAGCAGCGGAAAGAGAACATCGTTTTAGAATCGCAGATCGTGCACGAACTGCTCGCGCAGTCGGACGTTGTCGAATACATCGAGTCCTTACCCGAAGAAGACGAGTTCCGTGTAAAAGCTCTGGAGGAGATATGCACAGAAAAAAACCCACCCACATCCATTTTTTGCATGACAAATTGTGGATTTTGTGCATGTTTTGCATGACAAATTGGATGGGGATGGGTTTTTTTTTTTCTGGATAGGAGAAGCGCAGCCTGGCGAGAAAAGACCGCCGAGAAAGGCATAGGGGAGAAAATGAGAATTACGATGTGTTCAACGTGCAAACGAGGATCACCGCCGGGGGGTTTGGTATTCGTCACCAGCCGAAGCAGGTGGTCGCCACTTCGTCCTCGTCTGGAACAGCAGCTGCTGCAGACTCTAGTACTTTGACCGGCTGGAAAAAGCTGCGGCTGATGCACATGTTCAAGGTGGCTCTTGGCCGGACGAAGAAGAAGGGGATGTATCACCAGCACCGTGTCCACTACCACAAGCATCACCACCACATCTTCGATGAGGAATACTTGAAGACAAAGCACGACGAGCGGGAGGCCGCGAGACTCAAATTTCTGATCACCAAGCTCATGGACAAGTACTACACCGCTGGAAACAAAGAAAACGGGGAAGTCGGCATCGCGCACACCACCACGGTCCAACCGTTAACAGACCCGGAGCAGGTTTGCATCCGGCAGGACGGGTCCGCGGTGACGGTCCGGCAGAGCGACGGGCGAACGCTGCCAATTCCGTTCGGCATGGTGGACAAGAAACGCATGATTGTCACCCGGGCCAGCGGCGAGTCGCACCCGCTGCTCGACGACTGTGTGCTGCAATCCGAGGACGGCGAGGTTCATTTTGTTTCCGCGGACAGCGGGCAGAAATTACCAGCCCCGGACGGGTCGGTGTTTTACCGGGTCAAAGGTGGCGGTATCATCATCCCGACGCAGGAGTTGTCCACGAAAAAGAAGATGATGAGGAGGCTCTTGGTGACAAATGTTTTCACCTGTCAAGGTCCACACGATGCTGGAGCAGGAGGACCAGGAGCTTTTGGAAACAACAAAAACAGAAATGATTCCTCCTACCACTACGCGCACGGCATGGCAACTTCCACTAGACTTCTGTCGGCAAGCAAACTCAGCTCGAAAGAAGTGACGTCGGATTCCGATGACAACAAGGCTGCGATCTCGATCGACAGCTTTTTGTCTGAAAAACCGAACACGCCCTTGGTTGAGGTCAGGAGGAGCGTGGTGCAGCACGGAGAGTTGGTTTCCAGGTTAGACGGATCTGTTTTCGTCGTGGACTACGACACCGGGAGGAAGTTGCACGACACCAGAACGCATAGCGACGCGGAGTTGATGCCCCCGGAGGAATTGTTGATTCACCGGAAGGACGGCACTCTGGTTTTATTGCAACCAACTGGTCAGAAAGACGAGGTTTACGAGAAGCAAATCCGGCAGTACTTTGGCGAAGCGGTCGCGGTGGACTGGAGAACCGGAAAAGAGGAGGAAATCATCCGGGTGAACGATATCCATCACGATGAAGATAGCAACCAGGTGAAGCTCGTTTCCGAGGCCGGGATCATTTCCATCGTCCATGCTGCGAGACTCGTGCAGCACAATGCCGACGTGGTTTTGGTTTGTCCCGACGGTGCGACCGCGACGGTGAAGAACGGGGATTCGGTGTTTCAAAAAAAATCCGACCAGTCGTTTCTGAACCGGGCGGCGAGGCACGACGAGCTGCACATGAAATCTGAGTTGGTCACGACAACGTCGCCGGAATCGAGCACGTCCGAGTCGACTTCTTCCGTTTCTTCGGATGATGATGAAATGCAGATGCAGCAGGGCGGTCTCAAGAAAAGTCGGAAGAAAAAGAAGCCGACAAAGATCAAAGCGGAACCTAGTAAAGCAGTGGCTTTGAAAACGGCCGTGGCAGATGCGGCAGAAAAATTAGCGGTCAGTAAAAGCAAAGCGGACGTTGGTGTTGTCAAGAGGAAAAGGGACTCTCTGTCGCAATTACCGGACGACAGGAGAATGTTTTTGCAATCCATTCCTGCGGGGGACATTATCACGGACGAAAGAACCGGGTTTGCGGAGAAGATCATCTGGAGGGTGGAACAGCCGGTTGGGACTACAGGTGTTCTGCCTTCTTCAAATGGCGAAGATCCTGAGGTTCTTGACATCAAGAAAGTGAAAACGATTGTGTTTCTGAAAAAGAACAATCACCGGAAGAAATCCGACTTGCTGACTTACACGAAGAAACTGGACCAGGATGATAAACGCGACGAGGATAAAAAGCAGGAGCTACAACAAGGTGATTCAGCCAAGAAGCTATCTGAGCACATCGCTGCTGAGGACGCGGAGTACCTTGTTCGGAGTGGTTCGCGGGTGGCTCTGGTTACCAGCACGAAACCTGTGCAGATTTTGCGAATCTTGGACATCCTCGTTCGTGAAGATGAACTTCCAGAGGAGGTAGGACGAGCTTCTGCTGCTGATAGAAATAGAAAAGCAAAGAGGAGCCGGGCTTCAGCGACGTCCTCGAGACATTCAATTCTATCGGACGACCTGCATCCACACGGCCCAGATGTTGAAAGGTCGCCCGCTACTGTGATCACAGAAGAGTGGACCTCTGGGAAGCAGACAGTCCTCGCACAAGGAAAGCTGTTCCACAGGAAGAACAAGACGACAAAACGGATTGAAATTCTTTTTCAGCCCGATCCACTCCCGGAAGTAGGAGAGCAAGGAAAGCGGTCTTCTGCTGTGTTTTCCGCAAGAGCCGGCAGTATGGCTTTGGAAGACTTTCTCGACACGACGCTTGACGAGAAGGAGAAAAAAAATCTCGCACTGGGGCTGGAAGAGATCAGAAGACCGAGATTTGTGGTGCAGAAGAAAACTACCGAGATCGTTTCGGGCGCAGCTGACGATAACATCGAAATAAAGTCAGGTGGTCTATTCAACGAGGACGGCAGAGAACAACAACAATGTCAATGGCTGTCAGTCTTTCTCGCTGAACAAGGTGTCGGCATCACCGCGGAGCTGACGATCGGAAGAGTATCCTGAGTAAAAACGTACCCACACCAGAGTTGTCATGCAAATCTGCATGCTGAAAATGTTTCTCATGCGGAGCCCCATGAGAAGCAACATTTTCTAGTCGTGTTTTGCAATTTGTCATGCTCCAATCAGCATGGTATGCTAGATCTGTGATGCTGCTGAGCTAGCTCAAACAGCACTACACTACGAGTCCAAATTTGTCATGCAAAACAGCCAAAACTTGTGGATTTGTCTAGCCGATTCCCCATCTTGACTATGGTGCGGGTACGTTTTTACTCAGGATAAAAAGACCGGGCTTTTCAACTTCCCCACGGCGAGATCTGGCTGCCGAAGAGCCGCAAATTACAGCCGCCAATTCTCCCACCCAGGTTCAAAAAACCACGAACAGAAAATGACCGCGGGGTGTCTTCTTCCGACGAATCCGAGAAGCCGGACGCGAGCTTCGACCCGAATATCCTGTGCAAAAGTATCGTACTCGTAGTAATTCTAAGTGCAAACATGCATTACAAATCTTCTTCTCAAGCTAAATCCGCATTACAAATTTTATTTCTCATGCTGAGGAAGTAGTTTGTAATGCTATTTAGTATTAGCGTACGAGTGCGATACTTTTGCAATTCATACCGAATCAGGAGGAACAATTGAAGGAGTTCGACCTGGAAAGTCTCCACTCCGTTCCTTCCGTCGCCAGCATCGCCTCTCTCGCCACCGTGTCGAAACGACTGGGGGAGCGGAGAAGGCAGTTTACGCTGCGAAACCAGCGCATGGCGCGCGCCTCGTCCAAACTCCGGCGCCTGCTCGCGAAGCCGGTCGACGCGGAAATTTGCGATAAGGATTTCTGGGACTTTTTGACCGAGTGCTTGAAGTTAGTGCATCTCGAGCCGGAGTTGTGGAGGACGGAGACGCAACTGCTGAAAACGATCGACGACTACTACAAGTACGAAGCCTACGGCGATTGGAACGCGCCAACGCCCTTAGCGAAGGAGTTGGTCGCCTGGTTTATCGGCTACTTTTCGAAATTGAAGATGCCAACCTTGGTTACGACGAAAGAGTTCAATATGGAAGCGTCAGGATCGAAATCGTCAAAGTTGAAATGATTTGCCATGCATAAAATGCATGGCGCGAAATAGTGCGTGTGTTGCAGAGCAGGCAAGTGAGGCCGATTGTAAGCCTGCTTGGGGGTAGAGCTCGAGCTGCAGAAGTAGCATGAGAGAGTCAATATTCTGCACCAAAACAGCATTACAAACTGGATTTAGGCACCACCAAAACTTGTCATGCGCCACTTGAACTCCGATGTCATGCGCCACTTGAAAACTGGGCTCCAACTGGCATCCATTTTATGCATGGCAAACTATTTCAACTCTGACGATTTCAAACCTGACGCATCCATATTCAACATCGTGCACAGCGAGCTGGTGGAGATGGGAAAGAAGAAAGAGGAGGAGGAAGCCCGACTCGCAAAAGAAGCGGAAATCGAGCGGGAGCGGAAAAAGAAATTCCGGGACGAGACGATGAGAAAACTCTACTTAGGTGTGGTAAAAGTCGAAGCTGTGAACCGGGTCGTATCCGCAGGGGAGGATCAGTTTCAAAGACGGAAGAGGCAAGCAGAAGTCGAGGCGGAGGAAGCGGAACTGAAAGCAGAACAAGAGCGCGAAAGGATCCGAAAAGAGCTGGAAGAGGAGGAGGCGGAGGAGGAGAGGCAAAAAGAGATCGAGTTCGAGAAAGAGAAAGCAAGGAAACAAAAAGTGCACGATGACGCGGTGGGGAAGCTGGTGAAATCTGTTGGCAAGTTGATGACGGTGGTGAGGCTGAAATCCGCGGGCAAGGAGCAGGAGGCAAAACGGAAAAAGCAAGAAATACTCGATAGAGTTAAAGCGATCGCCGCGGCCGAGGCTGCGCGGGAGGAAGAGGAAGCCGCGCGGCTGCGGGCAGAGCAGGAGGAACTACAGAGGCGGGAGGAGGAGGAAGTTGCATCCTCAGCTTCTGAAGAGTACAAAGAAGAAACTTCTTCCGCTTCTTCGGAGGAAGAGGAGGAGGATGGAGAAGTTGAAGAAGCTGAAGCAGCTGAAGCACCAGCTGAAGCAGCATCTCCTCCACCCGAAGCTGCATCCCACTACGGTGCGCTGCCGAAGCAGAAGACGATGGAGCGGGACTGGGTCTTGAAGCAGCTCGCGCGGCACAAAAAGGCCGCTCTGCACGCGGCAGTGGAGCAGGTGATGGACGGAAAGCGGGTCAGTATCGATGAGCATTTGGACCAAATTCTTGAAACTGAAGAGGAAGATGTTGTTGATCCGACGCAAATAAAAGACGCAGGCGACGAACCGGACGAGGCGGCGATTCGGAGTAAAAAACGAATGTCGCTCCCCGCGCCCTCGTATTTGACGCCCGACCAGGTGAAAAAGTACTACATGACAGGCGCTGAGGAGGTGAAGAAACCTCCAAAGCCGATACCTTCTCAGGAACATCAAGACCTCGAAGCAAAACACAAGGAAAACCGGAGAAAATTGATGGGAAAGATTCACCGGGCGGTTTTCAAAATAAAAGCGTTGAACCACTTGAAGCCGCAGGCCGATGCGGTGGTTGCGTCTGCGGACGACACAACTGCGGTGTTGGAGGAGAAAATTCTAGACGAGTACTACGAGCAAGATGTTGTAGATGAAGAAACTTCCCCCGCCGAGGACCAAGAAGAAGTAGATCCTGTCATCTCCTCCACCGCCGAGTCGAGGGAGCAGCAAAGACAGAGCATTCTGGATTATCGGAAATCGGTCGACGACGCGACGAAAGTGCGGACGTCTGCGATGAAAGCTATGATCCAGAAGTACCAGAAACTGCGGGCATCGGAAAATTACGACAATCCCGCGTTGGATGACATGGTGGAGAAGGAGCATGATCAAGACACCGGCATGTTCGAACACGATGAGGAAACCTCGAAACAGCTGGTGGACGCGTTTTTGGAACAGGAAGAACTCGCCAAAGAACAAGAAGAAAAGCAGCCTGCTGATGATGAAGCAGAGGAGGAAGAGTCTTCGGAGCAAGAATCTGAGTCTTCATCCGAACCCGCTGCCGACTCGTCCGATAATTTCGCCGAGAAGGCCGCTGCCTACCGTGCGGCCGCTGAAGCTTCGGCAAGAGAACAGGAGGCGAAAGCGAAGGCGGTGGATGTCGCGTTGGAGAAGCATTTTGTGGCGGACCTCGGGAAGGACGAATCAACCGATCTGTCCGAGCAGGAAAAATTGGTCGAGGCTTATTGCGAAATCGACACGGAGCACGCAAATGCGAACCAAGCCGCTGCGGAAATGTTCGACGCGTTCGAAGTGGATAAACAGGCGGATGAAGTGCAGAAAGGGCAAGTTGCTGACAGTCGAAAATCGCTCGAGGAGAAGGAGCAGAGGAGATTGGAATTGAAAAACCGACTGTTGAACTCTGCCCTCCGCGGGTACTACAAGGATGCCGTAAGGATTTCGGTCAGTTCCGGGAATCCAGCGTTGGATGATGCTGTGGCGGAGTATGACGAGGCAATGGAGAACGAAGGCGACGAGGAAGAGGTTCAAATAGCTTCGACGGCTGTTGTGGATGAATACGTGAGACAACAGGAAGAACAGGATGAAGGTCCTGAGGTATGCAATACAAGTTTCCCGTACAACACGACGTACAAAACGCATCACAAATTTTTCCAACAGATGAAAAGAAAGAGGTGACTTGTGGTCACGCTGAATAGGATAAGAGACATTTTTTGTCATGCTTTTTGCGGCATTTGTGTGTGCGGCGCCTGTAGCTGTACGAGAAACTTCCTGTGGATATGAGGAGTACGAAGAGGAGTATGAAGAAGAGGAGCAGTCCGAAGGAGCTGAACCTTCCGACATGAATAAGATTAAGTCTCTGATCTCCGAGTACCAGTCTGTGACACAAGAAATCCAGGAAGAAAAGTCTAAGCTTGCCGGCACGGTTCTGAAGCACTACTACGTGAATAAATTCGGCAAGAAGCTCTTGACCAAGGCCATGTCGAATCTTCAGCAAAAAGTCGAGCAGTTTCACAAGCAGCAAACGTCCAAGCCGAAGGCCTCGAACAAAGAGTCCTCATCCAGCAAGTTGGTCCGAGCCGCCGCAAACCGCGTGAAGGCGTCCCGGGATGCGCAGGCGAAGCGCGCGATGCAGAAGTGGGAAGACACCGCGAACGAGGTCGACGAGAAGACACAGGGATTCAGGGACATGGTCCAGCCCGTGTTGAAGAAATACTACATGCAGAAAGCGAAAGATGCTGCTGCTGCTCCGCTTGTTGAAAAGCAAGACAGCCAAGATGTAGACAATAAGATCAGCAAGTTTGCGAAACTGAAGCTGAAGGTCCACAAGCTCGTGAAGAAATTCCACAATTCGCTGCGTATCTCCGACAAAAAGAATCTTTACCCGGGGACGAATAGTAGTTCTACAGAAAGCATCGGGTCCAGAGCGGAATCCATGATTTCTGAAGTGATCCGCACCAGTCACGAGCTGGAAGTCGCGCAGGAACCAAAAACGAAGGATTTCGGGGTCCAATTCCCTCCCCCGGTGGACGAATCCAGCTCCTCTTCCGCGGAAGAGGCAGAAGCGATGCGGCAAACTCGGGCGATCGCGGACCAACACGAACTTGCTCTCGAAAAGGAAAAGCACGCTGCTGAGCGGCGAAAGAAGGCCGTGAACGGCGTGCTGGATCAGTTTCGCTACAGGGACGTGATCCTGGAGGGATCAAGAAAGCGTTTGTCCACACTGATTGAAGAGTACCACGACACGGTTGTCGCGGATTCCGATGCAGAGAACGATTTGGTGTCATCTTACCTAGACCATGTGGAAGAAGAAAATGACGGTGAGCACGTCAATCAGGAACTGGAAGACCACGCGGGCAGTTTCGAGGAAACGAGGTCCACTTTGGAGATGCGATCGTCGCTCGCCGACCACTTCGCCGAAGACCATTTAGGGGAAGAGGAGGAGGAGGAAGAGCTGCCAAAGCCGAGGCCGTTTGACAATGCGAAAGTTCACGAGTATTACGTGGCCAATTATCGGGCAAAAGTGAAGCAGGAGGTGCAAAAGCAGATCGAAAAGAAGGTGAAAGCCAAGCATAAAGAGCTGGTGGAAGAGGAAAAACGGCGGAAGCAATTGGAGAAAGAAAAACGAGAAGAGCAGCTACAGCGAAAAAAGGATCAGGAGGAGGCGGACAGGCTCGCGGCATTGCAAAGAATCCCGAGTTATCGAATGCAAATATGTCTCGGTCTGGAAGAATGCGAATGCCGCGGGACTTATCGTGCTTCTAGCTAGTCTGGCATGAAACTGAGCTCTTTGTTTTGTGGCCAGCAAGTAGAGCCCGTCTTGTCTGTCATGCAGAAACGCTGTTTCTCATGCGGAATATTACGCAACACAGAACTACGGAAAATCTGTCATGCTTGGCGGTGCATGTTGGCAATGCGTTTTCTATTCACTGACATGCGTCACACGTAGTTTCCAGACCCAGACATATTTGCATTTGATACGAGTAGAACGAGCAGCGAGCAGATGGAAGACATCTCGACGCGGGAACTAGAACAAGAAAACGAGAAACTGCGTGCGGAATTGGATGCGCTTCGTGCAAGATTAGAACAGACGCAGGACGAGGAGCAACAGTTTCCCTCGGCGGCAGAAGATGAAGACAAGCTGGATAAGACCCAGCAGTTCCCGTCTGCAACGGAAGATGAAAAGGAGCCTCGTGGTCCAGGAGGGGTTGACGACGGCGGTGATGATGATCAAGACGATGAAGATGATGCAGCTGCAGGACCTTCTGCTCCGCAAGCAGACGAGGAAAGCAGTGAAGAAGAATCCTCTGACGACGACGATGGCAATCTGGACTTCGACGACGGCGCTGCAGCGAAAGCGAGAGAGGAAGAGGAACTACGCGCTCGCAAAGCGGCCGAAGAGGAAGAGGAGCGCGCGCGGCAATTACAGGCCGAGGAGGAGGAAAAGCGCCGCAAGGAGGCTGTAGCAGCCGCGAAAAAGAAAGAGCAAGAATGGAAGCGGCAAAAGAGACTGCAGGATAACACCCGAGATTACTACAAAAACGCTGCTTTAGAAGTCACTGCTCCCGCTGCGCAGGAGGCTGTAGAAGAGGCTGCTGTTGAGGAGGAGGAGGAGGAAGAGGCTGAGATAGTACCAGCTTCAACGGATCAACAAGAACCCCAACCGCCTTCCAACGAGGATCTCAGCGCTGCTTTTGGAGCTGAGAATGCTAGCGTAACCGAGGAGGTGTTCCGCAGTTCCGCTACGGGTGGATCATATTCATACGAAGAGTATGAAGAAGAGGAACAAGAATCTTCCGCCGCCGTGCAAGCCGCCGATGGCGCCAGGAAATACTACAAAAAAGGCGTTGTTGCAGGGCCGGACGAGGATGTTGAGGAGGAGGAGGAGGAGGAGGAACAGGCCGAAGATGACCAGCCGGAAGCTGCTGCTGCCGCTGTTGAAGATGAGCAAGCCGAAGCCGCGTCGGAGCCGACGCTCCTGGGGACCATACCGCCGATCGTTTTGGAGGAGGATGCTGAAGAAGAACAAGAGGCTGAAGCTGCACCAGAAGCCGAAGAAGAACAACAATCTTCATCTTCTGAAGATGAAATTCCCGACGACTCGAGTCGCAGAAACATTTTGGAGTCCTCCGATCCGTCGGCGACAGCCTCTTCTCATCGGTCCCGACCCGAAATTCGCGGCTCCTCGCACCGACAAAGTCGTTTGTTTGAAGACCAAGAGCCTGAACCCCCCACAGACGCTGGCCACGTGGATGAGCTGCAGCTCAGCCCACTCGAGGAACAAGAGTCCTCTGCAGAGGAGGACAAAGTTTCCCTCGCCGCGCCAAAGTCTTCTAGTGACGACGAGGATCATCAGGAGCCTCTAGAGGAGGCACTAGAGGAGGAGGATGACGAGGTGGAGGAAAATGTGGAAGATAGTAATTCTAATTCCGCCGCAGCTGCCGCCATCGCGGCTGCAGAGGAGGAGAACAGAAAAAGAATCGCCGCCGAGGAAGCGGCCGACCAGGAAAGGCTGGAGCAGGAGAGAGTAGCGAACCTAGAAGAAGAAATGAGACAGCGCTACGTCGAAGCTGCGAAGGTGCAACAGCACACCGCAAAAAAGAAAAAAGGCAAGAAGCGCTCGGCGAGCGACAGTTCAACATCTCGGGGTTCTAGTCCGAAAGGTGGAAATAAAGCAAGTTGTAAAGGTCAAGGCAAAGCCGAGAAGGCTGAGGTCGAGCGCCTGAAAAAGGAATTTGAAGACCACCTCGCGGAGGAAAGAAAACTCCAAGCGGAAAAGGAAAAGCAACAGCAGCTCGCCAACGCCGCGAAGGACCGGGAAGCGCAGAAAAAAGCCAAAGAACAGGAAAAACGCGCCGCGGAGCAACTAGAGAAACTGAAAAAGCAATACGAAAACAAGATGGCGGAGGAGAGAAAACTCCAAGCCGAAAAGGAAAAGCAGGCCAAACAAGCTGCGGAGGCGAAGGCAAGGCTCGCGGAGCGGAAGCAACGGGCGCAGGAGCGGGCGAATGCCGAGGAAAAAGCGAAGATGGAAAAGAAATTGAAGGACGACATGGCGCAAAAACTGTTGCAGGCGGAACGGGAAAAACAGGAAAAACTCGCTGCTGCCGTAAAAGAGAAAGAGGCCTTGCGAATTGCGAAGGAGAAAGAAAAGCGGGCGGCGGAGGAGAAATTGAAAAAGCACGAAAAGGAATTCGAGGAACACAAAAAAGCCTATGAGGCTGAGCTGAAACGGCAGGAGGTACTTGCTGTTCTTAGTTTGATGGGTTGAATTTACACGCTTCCCCTTCGCCTGTTTGATCCGTGGTGGTGCTTCTACAATGTGAGTCAATTCAGATACTGTTCATCATGACGTACTACTCACTTTCGGAAGTTGATTCTCGCAGACAGGCCGGGAGAAACTTTTTCATTTTGTTTTGAGCCATGATCTAATACTTCATGTTTATCTTTATCACCGATTGTTTCTTTCGCTATCGCTCCTGGTCCTAAACAACATTTTTTTCCCCCGCAGGACCTCCGCAAGAAGCAGGAAGAGCAGCACAAGCGGCAGATGCAGAAGCGCATGCGGGACGTGACGGAGCTTGCCAAGGCGGGCGAGGCTCGGAAGCTGAAGGAGGCTGAGGAGAAGCTCGAGGCTGCGAAGTTGAAGCAAAAAGAGGAGAAGGAGGCCGCGGAAAAAGAGCGGAAGAAGGCGCAGCGAGAGTTTATGAAAGCTTCGAAAGCGCGCGACGAGGCGCGGAAGCGAGCCGTCAGCCAGGCGCGGTCCGAAGGATCCAAGCAGGAGAAGCAAGCGCTGGAGAAAATGACGCAAAAAGTTCTAGAAGAAAAAGCCCGACGGCGGGCGGCGGAGAAGAGAAAGCGGGAGCAAGACCTGCGACAACAAACGCTCCTGGCGAGAAAGGCCCAGGAGGAGGAGTCGAACCGGCAGGCCGCGCTCGCGGAGCAGCAGCGACTGGCCTGGGAAGCGAAGCATGAGCACGAAAAGCACTTGGAGAAGCAGCGCAAACTTTCCCGCGAGCACCAAAAGCGGCTCCAAGAATTCGAGAGGCTGGCCGAGGCAAAAAAGCACAAGCAGGCGGAAATGGAAAAACAAAAATGGCTCAGGGAGAAGAAACAGCAGGAAGACAAGCTTGCGGAGGAAAAGCGGCAGATCACCGAAAAAGAGCAGCACGCGCTCGAAAAACGAAAACATCTCGAAACGATGTCGAATTTGGCCCGGAAACGCGAGGCGGACGCCGCGCACAAGAAACAGATCCTGGAGCGGCATCGAGCTTTTGAAGAAGCGGAACAAGCGAGGAAGGCACACGAACAGCACGAGCAAAAGATGCTGAGTAGGAAACAGCAACAGGAGCTGCGGATCCAAAAATTGAAAGAGCAAGCGCAACACGAGGAGGCAGCCCGCGTGGAGAAGCAACATCTCCTCGAACACGAAAATGCCATGCAGGAGCTCAAGGAAAAAAAGCGAATCGCCGACATTCGCGCCCGCCGATTCCAGAAAGAACACGAGAAAGCAGAGCATTTGTTGTTGGAGAAGCAACGCTTGCGAGATGCGAAAGACGACGAGGCATCGAGGGAGGCGGCCAGGAAAAAAATGGAGCTGGAACTCGTCCAAAGAGAAAAGGACCGCCTGGAAAAACGTATGGTCGGCAGAGAATCTACCGGAAGAACAGATACATGAGGACAATCAACTTCGTCCATGACAAATCTGCTCCTTTGCCTTGCCTGTCTATCTTGTTTAGCATTAATAGAAACGCCCTGCTTGTTTTGCTTCCTTCATGTATGAGGTCGTATTGAAGAGGAAGATGTAGATCATGACGAGAATTCTCATCACCAGCTTGTCATGCACATTGTGCGTCCTCGACGTGCTTGTCCTGTGTGTGTCGTTGTCCGGTCGATTTGTGTTGCATAAACCGCAAGGAAGCGAAAGAGCAGTTCCGCCTCCACAAAGATAAGCTTGCTGCGGAAGAGCGGGATCACCTGCGTGCGGCCAGCCTGGAGCGGGAAAGACTCATCAAAGACGCGGAGGACAAGAAGCGGCAGGAAGAGATTCGCCATGAGGAGCGGAAAGCGGCTCTGGAATTGCAACGGCAAACGAAAAAAGCAAAGCAAAAGCACGAATCCGCAGAAGCCGCTCGCCAGCGGGAAATCGAGGAAAAAAGAGAGAAGGAGGAGCAGGAAAACTTAAAGAAGGAGCGCGAGTTCCAGCACGCTGAGCGCATGGCGAAGATTCAGTCCGACCACAAGCTGCGCAAAGAGGAAATCAAAGCCAAGAAACGCGAAGAGCTGCGCCAAGCGGAAGCCCAACAGGCGGAGAAAGAAAGAATCGAAACAGACAAGCTTGCGGAGGAAAAGCGGCAGATCACCGAAAAAGAGCAGCACGCGCTCGAAAAACGAAAACATCTCGAAACGATGTCGAATTTGGCCCGGAAACGCGAGGCGGACGCCGCGCACAAGAAACAGATCCTGGAGCGGCATCGAGCTTTTGAAGAAGCGGAACAAGCGAGGAAGGCACACGAACAGCACGAGCAAAAGATGCTGAGTAGGAAACAGCAACAGGAGCTGCGGATCCAAAAATTGAAAGAGCAAGCGCAACACGAGGAGGCAGCCCGCGTGGAGAAGCAACATCTCCTCGAACACGAAAATGCCATGCAGGAGCTCAAGGAAAAAAAGCGAATCGCCGACATTCGCGCCCGCCGATTCCAGAAAGAACACGAGAAAGCAGAGCATTTGTTGTTGGAGAAGCAACGCTTGCGAGATGCGAAAGACGACGAGGCATCGAGGGAGGCGGCCAGGAAAAAAATGGAGCTGGAACTCGTCCAAAGAGAAAAGGACCGCCTGGAAAAACGTATGGTCGGCAGAGAATCTACCGGAAGAACAGATACATGAGGACAATCAACTTCGTCCATGACAAATCTGCTCCTTTGCCTTGCCTGTCTATCTTGTTTAGCATTAATAGAAACGCCCTGCTTGTTTTGCTTCCTTCATGTATGAGGTCGTATTGAAGAGGAAGATGTAGATCATGACGAGAATTCTCATCACCAGCTTGTCATGCACATTGTGCGTCCTCGACGTGCTTGTCCTGTGTGTGTCGTTGTCCGGTCGATTTGTGTTGCATAAACCGCAAGGAAGCGAAAGAGCAGTTCCGCCTCCACAAAGATAAGCTTGCTGCGGAAGAGCGGGATCACCTGCGTGCGGCCAGCCTGGAGCGGGAAAGACTCATCAAAGACGCGGAGGACAAGAAGCGGCAGGAAGAGATTCGCCATGAGGAGCGGAAAGCGGCTCTGGAATTGCAACGGCAAACGAAAAAAGCAAAGCAAAAGCACGAATCCGCAGAAGCCGCTCGCCAGCGGGAAATCGAGGAAAAAAGAGAGAAGGAGGAGCAGGAAAACTTAAAGAAGGAGCGCGAGTTCCAGCACGCTGAGCGCATGGCGAAGATTCAGTCCGACCACAAGCTGCGCAAAGAGGAAATCAAAGCCAAGAAACGCGAAGAGCTGCGCCAAGCGGAAGCCCAACAGGCGGAGAAAGAAAGAATCGAAACAGAAGAGGCTGAGGCGCGAAGGCGGGAGCGGGAGATGAAACACGAAGAGCGCATGGCTGTGATTAAGGAACGGAGGCAGGAGAAGAGCAGCCTGAAAAAGTTGGAGCTCATCCAACGGCGGTCCAAAGAGACTCACGATTTGGAATTGCAAAAACATGCTGCAGAAGAGCAGCGAGAGCAGCAGCGCTTAAGGCATTTAGAGCACATGGCGGAGCTGAAAGCAACGAAAGCGGAGCACAAATTGAAAAAAGAGCGGCTCGCAAGCGAGGAACACCAGAAGAAAATCGAAGAAGAATCCCGACAGAAGGTGACCCTGGCAGCGATGGCGCAGAGGGCGCTGGAGCACGCGGAGAGGATGAAGGCGCTGGACAACGCACGACAGCTGAACAAGAAAGTGCAAAAAGCGAGGCACCAGGAGGAGCTCGCGGACAGGGCTCGAAGTCGCGAGGAAGAGTTGCAGCAGCAGAAAATCCTTCTCGACACCCGCGCCCGGGAACGGGAACTCGCGCACGAGGAACGGCTGGCCGAGATTGCTGCGACAAAGCAGCTGCAAAGGCAGCGCTCGAAGTCCGAAAAGCAGCGCGAGCTCGCGGCGGAGGCAAGGAAAAGGGAAGATTTGGAAAGACAGCAACAGGTCTTGCTCGAACAGAAGCAGAAGGAGCGAGAACTCGCTCATGAAGAGCGCATGGCGGAAATCCACGTGGCAAAGCAGCGTTCCAAATCCGAAAAGCAGCACCAATTGGCCGAGGAAGCGCGGAAGAGGGAGGACCTGGAACGGCAGCAACAGCTCTTGCTCGAAGAAAAGCAGAAAGAACGAGAACTCGCTCACGAAGAGCGCATGGCGGAAATCCACGCGGCAAAGCTGCGGTCTAAATCGGAAAAGCAGCAGCACC
>JACKZZ010016306.1_pt1 | contig 17101 bp, 8 predicted proteins | sample 8027871 | NCBI WGS metagenome assembly JACKZZ01 (sample SAMN15724774, study PRJNA655200) | protist metagenome | isolation source: fluorescence activated cell sorting (FACS) single amplified genomes of... | place: USA: West Boothbay Harbor, Gulf of Maine | collected 2000-07-19
TGCCGCTCCGGCCAGCGCCGACCTGCTCAGACTTCGGGGCAGCCACCGACTCCGAGCGGCTCTTCCGCGCAGCACGCAGCACCAGCTGCCGTTGTTCTGCGCAGGATCAAGTGCCGGGGCGAAAGAAATTTGAATTTGGATGTCACAATCACAACAAAAACAAAAAACTTCAGGACGTCGACTTTCTGAGATTCGTCTTCCAGACGGCCCTGACGCAGGACTGCAAGTCTTCCCGCGTGGAGACCGCTTACATCGGTATAACTGAACAAAGTTCGAACACTGTAGAAAGCAATCACGAGCACGAGCTCCAAATTTTCTCAAACTTAAAGGGATTCATAAATTTCAACTTCAAATTTAACTTAGATCAGCATTCGCAAACGAATTCATAGACATCAACTTCAAACTCGCGTCAACATTTTCATAGGGCTCGCGCAGGCCTCCGGAGAACTGGCCTCCCTCGTGCCGGGACGCGCGGACTGGTGGGACGCGTGCCTGGCTTGCGTTTTCAACGATCCGAAGGTAGACCAAATTCTCCGAGATCATCTCGACGAGGCCTTCCACAATGAGGAGTTCACCATCATCAGCATCGACGGCCACTTTAAAACGTGTCTCAAGATAGTCGGCCAGGCGAACAAACTCGCACGGAAACAGATCAAGGAGCAGATGCCGATCAGTGGCGCCGACAGTCTCAACACCATCCTCACGGTACGGGGCAGGACCGGGGCGCCCCTTGCGATCGAAGCCATGCACGACGAGTCGGCGCAAGACTACTCGGAGTGTCTGAAGAGGTACCCGCAACAATACCTGAACTCCATCCAGCACGTCGCAAGCGATGACCCGTCCGCCAAACTCCTCGACAAACTACGAGAAATCACGGGAAACGCGGAGCTGCAGCTATCCCTCGATCCGCCGCATCTTGCATTCGCATGGGACAGCTGCAGCATGGGCACCAAACGACCACCCGGATCCAAAGACATCCGCCGAGTGTTGGCAAAGTTTTCCCAGAAGCTCCGCCCAGCCTCGAGCATCGCCTCAGGATATTTCGAAGGCCGCAAGACTTCTCGCGACGAGAACAACGACGCTGTCACGATCTTCAGCGGCATGCACATATCGAAGGCCAAGAAAATTCTGGACTGCCTCGATCCTGAAACCGGCTGGACATCTCGGGCGGAGATCCTCGAATCGCTTGCCGCTGTCGCGAAAGTCTACGAGGAGACAGCCAAGAAGAAGACCACCTCCGGTCGCCATCTCCGGGATATCCTCGTGTCCGCATGCGCTCCAGGTAGCATTTTAACTTTTGCCCTGATTTTCGCAACTGGCCGGCCGCCACTGGATACGAAATTCAAACTGTTCCGAAAGTTTCTCCAATAAACTGATCTGCAGGCCGACTCGAATGGATGCTGAATTGGTCCCGCTTGCAGTCGTCAGATCTCGCTACCCAGCATCCGCTCGCGGAACTTCTCAGCACTGGAACGACATCCAACGAGGCGCTCCATAGCGAACTCCGTCACGCCTTTCAGTCCATCCACCAGTTGCACCAAAGCGCCCTCCAGCTCAAGTTACGAATATTCCAGATCGCGAAGCTGCTGTCACATAACTCCGCTGCATACCATCCCACGACGACCCAGATAACGCAACAGGCCCTCCTGATGCGTGTCGTGAACTCCTTCGACCCGTGGAAAGCCGGTTTCACAACCGGACACAACAGCAGCGCAGCTCTCCAACTGGCGGAACGAAACCATCTCGCGACCAGCATCCGGACGAAGAGGCTGAGCGACCAGTCGGGCGCTGGCAGCGCTAAGCCCATGAAGATCAGCGTCATGAAGCGTACCGTCTTCACGACCCGACGATCAGTGCCACCATCAATGAAGACATCGACGCAGATGAAGTTCAACTTCCAACCCGAGTCGGACGAGACAGGGAAGTCGCGGAAGCCAAGGTCATTCGGGAACAGTATGAAGTCTGTGAAAAGTATGAAGTCTGTGAAAAGTATGAAATCTGTGAAAAGTATGAAATCTGTGAAAAGTATGAAATCTGTGAAAAGTATGAAATCTGCGAAAAGTATGAAATCGGTGAAGAGCGATATGGCATGCTGCAGACGGATAAGGTGGGCAAGCTCCTCGAAGCCCATGAAGACGTCGAAGTCTGGACACACTAGGAAATCCATGAAGACAGTGAAATCGGTGAAAGTTAGGAAACTCATGAAGACTATGAAAGCCTCGAAACACTGACAACAAAAACGCCGCACGATCTAGACTCTACAGTGACACTAGTTCTAATTTTGCTCCAATCACGTTATAATTTTGCTGCAATCGCACTCTAATTTTGCTCCAATCGCACTCTAATTTTGTTCCAATCACACATTAATTTTGCTCCAATCACGCTCTACTTTTGTTCCAATCTCACACTGACGGAGACAGGTGTTCGAACATTGAAGTCGCGCCCAGACACGGCGCAGCGGCGCTCAAGCTGAAGGCAGATTTCCTCAAATTTCCGGGCGTTCGTCCCGATTAGTATCCGCCTCCCAAATCACATAACAACCGATCGTAGGTCCAACATTCTACTATATAGTCACTCAGTCCTTTCCCCTTCTCCCTCACTTCTCTCTGCCTCTTTCTTTCTGCTGCTTCGGCTGCCTCTGCGATTGCTGCCCGCATATCTATGACTCTGCATCATATCTATGACCATATCACGTTTTTTGAAGTCCACATTGACATATTTTTCTTCTATAAGTTTCCACAAAAACTATTTTCACTTCCGACTTTTCCAAAAGCTCAAAACGATCTCTTTCTCTGGTTCGCTCTAGAGCTATCTAAATTTGATATCCAAACGCAAACAATGCGTTAACACGAAATACGTCGTCCTATTGTTGAACGACCTTATTTACCTGACTCAATCTACGCAAATTTTGTCTTTTACCCAGAACTACGCCTCCTTCGTCACTTTGAAGTTCTCACCTGACTGTCTCAATCACTTCTGGATTTTGGATTCCGTGTTTTGGAGCCAACCCGGAGTTCTGAGTCGGTTGGATCATCCGTTTGAGCTTAGCAACTGAACGTTTGGCACGAAATGGCGAGTTTGTTGTCAAAATTCAGGCACCACCTGACACCACTGTCAAGTATTGACATTGCTGACTCTACCAGATCATTCAAGGATTCTTATGCCATTCAATAGTCCAGTCTGAGTGTCTTCCCTCTCTTCTCCGAAGCTCCAAATACTTTGGAGGTTGCTGGCTTGGCTTTGCGGATGCCGACTCTGGTCTCTAAGAGGTCGGCTCGCTCCGAGCCCGTTTTTTCGTGTCGATTTGTTCTTCGGACTCCTTCAATTTACCATAACAACCACCGCGGAAGATGAGGCGAAAGAAAAGCTTCCGAATATCCGCCGCTTTTGTCGAGCCAGATTCTGCTTCCTTGTGGAATTTGTCCAGATGATGTAGAATGTGAAAGACCGCTGAAGAGTCATACGAACGTTGAATTCCGACGGCGCCGCTGGCATCTACGGTGTCGATCTCTTCTGCGTTTACGATTCGGTCCGTCTTAGTGCCCACAGATTCGTCCGAAACAGTTGTGTCGGTTCGAACCACGTTGAAGGACAATGGCTTGGCTCTTCTGAAATCGGCATCAAAAATCGAAACCAACCCTTCACTCTCGAAGAGATCCTTGTGACTAAGATAGGCCTCCTCCGCACATTTGTACTCACGATAGACTCTCCACGCCCGAGGGGAGAAGGGATTCAGAGTGAGAACAGAACGAAGGGCGTCGAGCCTGGTTCCGCGGACCCTCGTCAACCGGCCGTCCGGATCTTCCACCGCGTCTTCGACGGGAAAACCAATCTCCATGTGCACCTCGTATAACGTCATCAGCTTTGTGCGAAATCCTTCACGCGCGAAGCCCCAGAGCATTCTGTGGTACCGCGTAAGGAACGCCTTCCTGTGCGCCGCTCCCTCCTCATCGGCATCATACTTCGGAGAGGTCGAGAAGTCGAGTGCGAATCGGTGTTGCCCGTAGACTGAATGCTTGGCGCCGACTCGTCCCAGAACGGCATCCGTCAACTGCGATGGATTCGGAATCCACCTTACCCCGATCGACCGGAGATCCTGTTCGCCCTCGAACGCGGCTTTGTCTGTAACCAAGGCAACCATCGAGCCTTCTAGCAGGCCGAGCCTCGGGGTCGAGACGCCTTTGCGTAGGGGATCGGCGAACGTGTCCAGGCGCCACTCCCAATCGAAGGGATTCTCGTCTGAATCGACCGCGATGATATTTTCGTCCGGCCTGCGCCGAGGCCCTTCGTCTAATAAGACGCTACGCTCCGTATTGGGTTTTACGGCTTCGGATGTTCCTGAGAGAGACTCGAGAAGCGTACGATCCTGACCTTTGTCCCAAGCCGAAATATCGCAGGAACTTTCGAAAGCTGCCAGCCTTGGGTCGGATTTTTCAATCTCGTACAAGATCTCCACTCTTCTCATGATCGTTAGGCCACCTCTCAGCCCTGAGAGTTCATTGCCTCCCGTTCTGCTGATCTCGCTCGCGAGCGCATTAAGACTGGTGTACTGTGCCTGCCACCACATTCCCGCCTTACTGATGACCCGCACCTCCGAGGCGTTCTCTTCGATCGCTCCAAGGAGTCTGAGCGCGTTGCCCCTGTAGAATTGCCACAGCCACGAATGCATGCGCAGGTGATCTTCTAGGACATTATCAGGCCGCACTTCCACCGCAACGTCCCTCCAGAAAAATTCGTACACGCTAACGAGTCGCTCGGCCTCCCGCTGAACTGTGCACGACGATGATGCTGGGTCAATATCCGCGAGGGCCACCTGCACTTGCGCTGCAAGTTCTTTTTTGCGGAAATCCGCCCATCTCGACTTGTCTTGCATCTGTTCCTTTCTGTCCAAAACGACGCGCATGAGAGCTATCAACCGCGCGAACGGACCGTGCCCCAGCTTCGCGGGCAACCCGTCGACGGAGGGTGCGTCAGTTCCTGCGCCGGCCGCGAAATCGGCGCGCAACTTCGCCATGTACTCCGACACCTCCTGCTGCCATGGCTTCATTTGCTCCGGTGGCAGATCGGGACCTGGTGGCTCGCGGGGAACTTGTCTTCTCGAAATCGGGTCGGTCCTCGCTTCGTACACCTCGAACCCGGCATAGGCATACACGCTCAGAGCTGCATACTGGCGAAACCCGGCATGCAGGGCGGTCGAGCCGTCAGTGTTCAGAAACGCGCTCCACTGCGCCTTTTCCCCGGTATCTCCCGCCTGACGCGCCGCCAGCAGCATCTCCCGATGCGCGTCGACGAGTAGCAAGCGCATCTCGATTCTGTAGACGAAGAGGAGTTTGTCCGCTTCGTCTCTCATCGGTCCGGTGCGCAGGTGCTCGATAACCAGTTCGGGCCAGACGAACGTGCCCGGTGACGGCGTGCCTGCGAGCCTATCAGGCTCGTACGCCGTGCCAAAGTCGTCTTGGAACCAGTAGCTACAGCGCGCCATGTAGGCCCTCGCCTCGGCCTCGTTGTCGATCTTCAGCCGCCGGAGAACAACGTTTACGGTATGCTCTATCCATTCGTCGTAGGTGTACGTCTTGTTCGCGTCTGCACCGGTGAGTTGCGGGCGAAGACGATCGAGCGCCTCGTTGTAGAACCGCACTTTGTCATTCGTGCGCCGCTGCACCCGGTCAAAAATAGCCAGCACGGAGGGCGGGGCCGGTAAATTCACGGCCGCGGGAGCTGGACTCGGAGGAGGAGAAGTCGTGGGAATCGGAGTCGGGTTCACGGCAGGACTCGCAGCAGGACTCCGAGCGGTGGTGCCGCTGTTTGTGATTATCGTTCCAAAGGATTCTTGCTCCCCTTCGATCATCATCTTCGCAGGGGTCCCGAGCGCAGCCCCGTCATCGGAATCCGGACCAGAAGAACCGTCATCAACATCCGTCGGACCAGCAACTGGATGACTGACTTCGGCGGCTTTTTTACGAAGCTCCCACCCGTCTTCGATCCCTTCAGTGATAATGTATTTAACGAAGAGAAGCCAGTAGTTGCCAAACTTGCGAATCAGCGCGCGCGTCGCTTTATTCTCTGGCTTTCTCACAAGTAGACCCACCAGGATCTCCAGAGGCGACATCTTTTGCGGTCCTCCATCCGGTCCCTTTTTCGTGACTTCTGTCTCACTGTGGACGAAATCATCCACAATTTCGCGGTACATCGAGAGATTCTCGTTATGATTATCTTGGAGCTTCGCTGCCTCCATCGGATCCGTTTGCGGATCACTACCTTCACTTTTCTGTTGCAAAACTGCATTCGCATTCCGATCCATCAGGAATTTATGTTTGCCGTCCATTGAGTCATAGGAATTGTACTTCAGCCCCACGAGATCAACATCGCCTTCTCCAAACGATAAGAATTTCAACTTCTTTTTCGCGATTTCGTCTAACTTGAAAATCAGACGGTTCGCAAAGTCACCTTTCTCCAAAAGCTCGTCCGTGCTTAAGTCGTCAAAATTAATACAAGACTGGCTCTGACTGCAGGAAGATACGCCCGCCCGCGGTTGTCCAGTTCCATTTTCATTTGGCATTCTCCGGCGTTTCAAGGCCTTTCCTTCACGATTTCTTTGATTTGTTCGTAGAGTTAGTTGGATGTTGTTGTCTTTGTCGGAATAATCTTCGACACTATCATTGCGCTTTTCGATCGCTTGCCCAGTAGCTTCGTCTTCGGTACCCTTAGAGTCACCACCTCTCGAAGCAGAGGCAGTTCCTTCTTCTGTATCCATCGCGTTCTCATCATAGTCGAAGCCTTCGGACTCTACCCCCCTCGGATCTCGTTCGTTTTTCTCATTTTCGAGAGGCTCACGACGTTTGTTTGTTCGTTTCTCCTCATCTTTATTAATAGTCTCCTCTTCTGTTGGCTTGCCGTCCTCGCGGCAAATTGTCGTCAGCTTTTTATTTGTTTCGGCATCGACAAATTTCGGTGTTTCCCCTTCACGTTCTGCGAGAGTGGCGGCATATTGACCAGATGTTTCTTCTGTGATGCGACGACGATTGGGATCACCACCTCTCAAACCTGCAGCAGGTTCCTCTTTAGTATTCTTTCTGTTTTTATCATAAAATTGTGCGCCCCCTTTCGGGGGGCGAAAGGACCCCGTGGGACCCGTTATAGACAAGAAAAACGAGGACGTCTCGAAGCGGTCCGACTTCACCGGTGCGAGGGCTGGCGCCAAGCGGCTGCGGCGACGTAGCCTAGGTGCCAGCCGAAGCGTAACGGGTGCCGAACAAATCAAGAGACGGACATCGACGAGATGTCAAAACGTCGAACTAAAAAAAGGATACGACGACAAGGGCACCGTCACGGGTGATTGACGCTGCGCAGAGGAATACTCAAGAACCAGTCAATATTATTGATTGGAAAAGAGAAACGGAAAAACAGCTCTAGGAAACTTAGGGCGCGCGGACTGAGACAGCGTCCGAGTCGAGCGGATTCGATCCGAATCGGAAAGCGGCGAAGGACTAGGAGCCCCACTCCCACCCACCCCGAATCAATGGACGTGAAGAGAGTAGAACCTAAACTACATGGACACTACAATGCCAGGACCAGACTGGACTCACATTGATGTACAATCACTCGGGAAATGGGGAGCAGGAAACGGAGACCAAGGAACGAAACTCAGGAAATTTAAACAAATGGACGTCGGGAGAATCGATGGATGTCAGCAAATAGAGAGCAAATGGAGAATCGATCCGACAGCAGTCGGAGATCGAGAAATGGGCATCACGCATTCAATAATTTGGCCATCAGGAACTCGAAACCGGGAGCTAGAGACCTAAGTGAGTTCAAAACTTCAATGGAAATCACTGCAGGAGGTCGAGATCCGGAAATGGGTATAAGGGCGCTTCGCTATAGCAACGGATGCCGGGAGATGGATATCCGATCAGGAAACAGAGTCCAAATGGAGATTGACAGACGATCATATCATATGATATGGAGGACTCGATGATTTCGATCCGGGATTGTGGCTGAAGCGGCCAGGAAATGGAGATCGGGGGTTAACTTGGAGATCAGGAAATGGGGGTTGCACTGCAATGAACGTTGCCGGCCGAATCGGACGTCATTTGGGAGAACAGCGCATTCTCGGTGCACTGCCATGGGGAGAACAGAACATTCCTACCCGCGCACTGGGGAGCACTCTGACCAGCTGAGATCTCTCTAGTTCTGCACAACACGCACCATGATCGTTCGTCCGCTCTGTACAGCCAGGACGTCACCTGGACCGAGATACACGGGAGCGCGACTCGGCTGAAGAGTAGACTGTAGCGCGACGAACTCAGACACGGAGGCCAGGAAATTGAGATCGGGAAATGGGGGCAAGAAATCCAACGCGGAGACCATAGAAACTAATGGAGATCAGCCTGGGAAGGGAGATAGGGGAACGGAGGTCGGTAGATCAGATGGACGTCAGGAATTTCAATTCAGAAATTAAATTATGGACACCACGGACTCGAGATCAGGGAATGGCAATGCCAATATTATGAGTCGACGATCAGCCTGGAAAACTAATGGACGCCGGGAGATGGATATCAGAAAATAGAGATCGATTCAACTCAACAAGGAACGGAGATCAGAAAGTGGAGAGATCAAGAGACGGAAACGACAAATGGAGATCAGAAAACGGAGACTACTAAGGAAATCAGATCGCGAGGAGATCAAGAGACGGAAACGACAAATGGAGATTAGAAAACGGAAACTACTAAGGAAACCAGATCACGACTCCACGAGATGAGATCAGACAATGGAGATTGATTCAGGCCCAGGGAAGTTCACGGAACTCCCTGAAAGTCATAATGGTCACGGAATTCCCTAAAAATGGAGACCGCACAAAACTTCAGACCGGATACCTGCTGCACGTCCCTTCCTTATCACTGACTTGCCCCACTTGGTGTCGCCGAAATCGGGTAGACCGCCTGCGCCATGGACGCCACTCTGGTTCTACTTGGTCTGGGTGTTGACGGAGTTGCCAGGACGACAGTCTGGGTAACATGACTGTCACCATTACGACACGACACAGAAGTTGACTGGAATCTAAAACTGATCTCGAGCTCGCTGCTTATTGAGCTGTTACTTTACTTAACTTGGGCCGGGAGCCGCTGCGCCGAGAGTTGTTTAAGTAACGTTCACTGAGACTAAGCGGTAGGCGCCTTTGAGTTAACGTTAGCTGAACTGTAGAAATTAGACTTTGACCTGCGGTCAAGTTAACGATTTCTACTTGAAAAAGGACCCTGACGCCACGGCGCTGACTCCTGATAGTCCGCGAAGCTGTGATGATGACTACTTGAGTAACTTAGAGCCCTGATCCCCCGCCACTTTTCGGAGAGTTCCTCGAATCGATCTTTTTCTTCTAAAACTCTTCACACTCGCAATTTTCACTTCTCATTTCCACAAAATTTCAAAACGATCTTGGTCTCTGGATCGCTGCAGAACTACCTAGATTTACTGTCGACACGCAAACCACACACTAACACAAAATATGAAATACGAAATCCTCTCATTGCGCCACCTGGTCAGTACTGGAGTTGATTTGGACGACCTTATTTTTTTACTCCGAATAACCTACGCCTTTCTCTTCTTCGAAGTTCTCACTGTTTGCCTTTGACCAAAGGATTTTTTCAATTTCGAATTTCTCACTGTCTGCCTTCTACCGCGGATTTTTTCGGGGATCCTTTGCAATATTCTGCGTGTTTTCTTGTAGAGACTTTGGATACTTTGAAATAGTTTGCCACCAAACAGATGTTTCCGAGTAACCCTGGAGTTCCGCGCCGGTAACTTCGGACGATCCGTCTCAAGGACTTGAGTGTCTTCCGCACTATCGCGAGCTTTACGATACTCATTGACTACATTTTCGAAAAAACATTCCTTAGCCGTAAAGATGAGCAGATTGTAGTTTTCTCGAATATCATCGGCTTCTGTTTGACTCAAGTTGAGGCGTTCACCAGATGCTGTTTTAGCTGACACACCTGTAGTACGGTGAGAGCCATCTGGTGTGTAGAGCTTAGTTAGCGTCCTTATAATGTTACGAACCTCCTTTTCATGAAAGGAGAAGGACTTGATACCAACACTGCTACGTGCTGCAGACCCAAGAGACTTCATGCCGTCTGCTCTCAAGACTCGCTCAAAAGCTCCTGCAGAGTCAGTCGCGTTCAATGCAACTTTGAGGGAAACTTTTCTATCGAAGCTACTCCCCTCTCTGTAATACCCCTCTTTTTCGAAGAGAGATTTGTTCCGCCGATAAGACCCATCCAGAGTATAGTATTGAAGATAAACTCGCCACAGCTGGGTGGAGAACGGATTCAGTGTGATGGCCGAGAGAAGGGCGTCAACCTTGCGACCCTCGATTCTGAGCGACCTGATTTCCGGTATGATTTTCCGCAAATCCTCAAGAGCATTCCCCGTGTGCTCCTGAACCTGCTTCAACGGCATCCACTCCGTGTGAATGCGGGTTTCCCTAAAGTCTAACAAAATAGTGTGATACCGCTTCAAAAATTCTCTTTTTTGCAATGCACCCCTCTCACCGACCCAAAAGTTCGAGGAAGACGAGAAATCGAGCGCAAAGCTAACACGCTGTGCGAATGCGCTTGGACTGTCTTCTCCAAACGATCGTTCCCACAGCTCCTCCTTCTCCGTGATGTTCACGCCCGTAAAATCGGCTTTGTCCCGCACGAAGTTGTTCAGAAGATCCCCGATGCTGCCGTTGATTGTAAGGAAGGTGTCCACGCGCCACTTCCAGTCAAAGGGATTCACTTCGGATTGCACCTCAATGAATCCAATGATCATTGTGCGAAGGTCTTCCTCTTCTGGAGACAGTCCGCTGCGGCTCAAAAAACTACCAGTCTGAGTTGTTTGAGCATCCGTCTCAAGGGGCCGAGTGCCCGCCACTCTGCCCTTAGCCTTGCGATATTCTCTGACTACATTTTCGAAACTAGGATCCAAAAGAGTAAATATGAGCATCGTGTAGTTTTTCCGAATATCATCGGCTACTGTTTGACTCAACCGTCGGCGTTTGACGTCGCGACGGTGAGAGCCATCCTCTTCGTAGAGCTGTCCGAGCGTCGTATACCTGTCGAGCGTCGAACGAAAAGAACTTGATACGGAAGGTGGTAGCAGCTGTCAACCCGAGAGACCGAACATCTTCCGCACATAAGATTCGCTCAGCAGTTTCTTCAGAGGTATTTGCGTCGGATACAGCAACTTTGAGGGAGACTTCCTTGTCCGGTCGGAGAGTTGCGTCAAAAATAGGCTCCAACCCTTCCCCATCGAAGAGAGATTTGTTGCTTAGATAAGCCTCCCCCGCAAACTTGTACTCACGGTAGATGCGCCACAACTGGGCAGAGAACGGGTTCGAAGTGATTGCCGAGAGGAGGGCGTCAGGAATGTATCTACCGATGTTTACGAGGGAGGAGGCCGTAGTCTTTTCCTGTTGGACCGTGTCTTTTGCGAAGGCACGCAGCATGTTGTGGTACCGTACCAGGAACTTTTTTTTTTGCTCCGCACCCTCAGCATCCTCGTAACCTCTCTGCCTCAGAGATGAAGAAAAATCGAGGGCGAATTGATGAGAAAAACCGCTCGTCGCGTGAATGTCCTGTCCAAGTTGAGACTGGTTGTATTTCGTGAAGATCTCGTGAGGATCATAAAATTCCGCGACGTTTTCATAGCACTCAAACTTGGCCTTGTCTCGCACCAATTCGTCCAACGTTTTCTCAAGTGTTTCGTAAGCGTCGAGGAGCGGATCCAGCTTCCAGCAGCCACCGGGCGTCCCGAGGACGAGCAGGAAGAGTTTCTGGAATTTGACGACCATTTTCTTCGGCGAAACTTGCAGCAAAGGTTTCAATCTTCTCAATTGAAATTAACAGTGAGTGATTATTCTCTGGAGAAAATGGTAAAGTGCATGCGTTGAACGTTGTCAATGTGTGGGCGGAGTCATTGCGCAAGAAATTTAGATTTCAGACGCAACGCTCTGCCGTACAAGTTTCGCGTCTTTCGCAATTAGCGAGCCTGCCGACGGGCGCAGAGCTGCACGCGGCCAAACACGAATCCCCACCGTCAAATACGACGGTCGATCTGTCGTGAAAACGTCCTGAATATTTCCTACCTCAAACTCGAGCTTGATCGTGTAATGCAGAGTCTAGTAGTAGATTTATCGTTTTGACTCTCTCTTCTCGCGCCCTGCGTACCGAGCGCTGAAGTTGGACAGATTAACAAAAATTATCTTCCATGCAGTTAGTTCGGGCTGTGAGAGATATGTTCCTAGGACCTACGCAGGCTAGGCCTGGAAGTATTCCTTTGGGTTGCCAATACGACAACACGTCTGAAGGAATAGTTGGGACTACGTGGAATTTTGTACAAAAGGTCCCTGAATAGGGCACCGAAGAAAGTCCCTATTACGGGACGCCTCTCGAATGTGAGGCTAACAAGTGCAAACTCTTGAATAAGAGGAATATCCACTCAATGGCGGGCTCCAACTATCTCGACAGAACGCTATCGTCGAATTGGTGGCTTGGCTCTCTCTCTGTAAGGCTGTGGGCGGGCGGGCTTTTTACAACATACAATAGCGCAGTCGCGTCGCGCTCGCTGCCCCGACTGGGCTAAGATATACAAACGTAGATCACACGCGGAACAAACATCACTCTCGATCGAACAAACGCTGCGGAAGATAATAAAGACTACCCGTGCTACTCGTGCTACTCATAGTCTACCACTCTTTCGGACTGGGCCTGAATTAGAAATGAGAATGGAGCATGGTTGTACACATTTATGATTTTGCAACAACAAATCAACGCGTCCCGGGAAAATCCTCCACGCTGCTGCAGTTAGCGCGGGCAATAACCCGATTCAGAAGAGACCGACGGCAACGTGGACCAACTTGTTGCAACTTAGGACACAGGCTCAAACGGAAAGAAAGAACAACCCGAGATTGATGCAACTTGCTGGCTCCGATCAAGAAATCTCTTAACACTATATCATTATGTGAGCACTCGGCACCGTCAAGCAACATTTCCGTGAAAACTAAACGGATGTCAATGGATCATACGGCAAGCAATTTTATAGACGAGGTGAAATCGCACGTAATGCTCGAAGACACCTGACAAGAAAAAACTTCTAAAGCAAACAGGTTAAATCCTTTATGATAAATCATAACGTAGATGATTCGATTTGATGCACTACCCATTCTTATTATTATTTTCTTGGGTTTCCCCAGGCTTTTGAAAATACGGTGATGACGATGCTGCTCAAACGAGCTCGCCACAAGGGGCATACTGGTACAACAAACAGTCAGTTCCGTGTTTCTGTCTGTGGTGCATACCAACGAATGTCTCTCTGCCCAACGACGAGCTATTACTGCTACTGGGACCCTCTCTAAACATTATTTAAGTCAACGGAGTCTCGCTACTCCGGTACTGACTGCTTGCTACTCGAGTTCTCTCTTACTTTGAAACAACTGTACTGAAATCACCTGTACTGAAAAGGCGAAGCAGCTGTAAAAATAAATGGATCATCCCAGAACTTAGACTTGAGCTTGAACTGTCCGAACGAATGCTTTTGCACTTGAAGCGACTGCTATGCCACGAAAACCTTATTTTACCACCACCAGGCAGACTTACCCCTCGAGATCTTCCCTGGTCCCTGTCTGCCGAAACCCGATGCCCAATCTTCCTTCCAAACGTACCATTTCCCTGCACCGTCGAAGTCTCATCGGCCCGGTTGGCGCCCCCTCTGCGGTGGGCGATGGCAATGATCCTCTTTGTGACGAGTCTTCTCTTCCCCCCAACCCCTTTTCTTCTCTTACGAGCCCCTCCGCAGCGGCAGGGTGTGCTGGTTTGGAGGTGCAGTAACGCCCCCAAATCCGCCGCTGTTTCAAACGATGGCAGACAACCAGGAATGCACTGCACATTGTACTGTGGTGGTCTGACTCATCAGGGGGATAGGCCACCGCGTCGGCGCGTCGTCCGTGTACCAGCCGCAAAGCTGGCGTATCGTTGTGCACTGCGAGTTGTTCGACACAGTATGTATTATTACGTCCATGGCGAGGAGCAGAAATCCAGGACTTCTAGATGACGGAAGTGCTCATCGAGTAGAGGTCACACTCGAAGCTTCAAGGTCGGATCCGGAAACCGTCTGGATCGTCGTTATTTGACGAAGAAGTTGACGTTAGAAGCCGGGTCCGGACAGATTGGCTGCCCAGTTCCTGGGGAGCGCACCTGGTCCTGGATGCAGTACTACAGGAGAAGAAGGAGAAGAAGGAGAAAGAGAGCGAAGAGCGCCATGATATCCGCATCGGCGGTCGACGTCGAGGAAAGTCTTTTCTGGAGCTCCAGTTTCCTGGCCACGTTCGGTCGTCCTCCTTTTTTTCCTGATCACGTTCCATACCAATGTCCCCCCTACCCCTTTCACTCATGCTCTCTCTCTGTCTGATGAATCATAATGGGCCTCGACAGACCCAAACTGCGCGTTTCGCGTACGAATCTCTCTCGTCTCTCTCCCTCTCACCCCCTCACGGTCTCGAGTCACCGACTCCCTGTCTTTTCTTTTCTTTCTTTTAAGCCTGGTCGAGTATCAGTTGTGCGCAGATGAGATCGCGAGCTGTGAGTCAAGCGAGCTGAGTACTCGTTTTGAACTCCAGCCAGGACACAAACTCTCTGTCTTGTCTTTTCTTTCTTTTGGTGGGCCCAAAGCTGGGACTCAGGATTCGAGTCAAATGATTATAGTGTTAAACCTTTGTTTCTAGCAGATAGATGCCCAAATATGTACAAGTTGAACAAGCGGAATATAAAGTAGACATGCGCATTACTAGCATTTGTTTAGGGCTCAGGACTGAAATGCTGAGAACTTCCCCTGGATCACGACTGAGAATTTTGCGCACGAAAAGTTCTGGGCGTGCGGATTATAGGTAAAGAGTCAAGACGCTTAACGTAAGACAAAGTCGTCAAACTCAGAGTGCAAAGCTATGAACTTGCAATGGGATCTTTAGGTTTCGAAATACGACTTGATACTTGCACCCTTCTCCAACACTTGTGATTTCCTCCAAAGACACGTTTAGAGCCATCACTTTACTGGTTGCTATTCTTCGTCGTTCTAGGTCACTAGCTTTGAAACACTTAACATACAAACGCAATGAATCAGAACCCAACTCAACGTTGGGCAGTACATTTTGAACTCTTTGGCATCAGAATCAGCTGAAAACTTTCCCGACATGGTTACGGCTCAGGACTGAAATGCCGACAATCATCTTGCCCTCCAGAGGAAGGGCAAGTGACTTCCGGACTCCATCTGGCATATAGTCGAGATTTCTCTTGAGCAAGTCTCGGTCATCTAAGTCTAAACCCTAAGACCTATAGCTGGAAGGAACCGTCCAACATAAGTGTGGGTTTCTGACCAGCTACGATCCATAAGTGGCACTGCTCGACTTCTCCAGCGGTAGTACGATCGCTTCTCGAGTTTGAGCGGCATCGCTCTCTCCCTCTCCGCGAGAAGGTCCTCCGTGCCGCCCCTCCGCAACACCGTCCACCTGTAGCCCACCCTGCTGTGCCGCCTCCCCAACCTGCGAGAAAAACATTTGGGGGAAGAAGTTGTATTTTTTCGCCAAATTCGCAATCAGCTGGTCGTCCTTCCCCGCATACTTCTGCAAAATGTTGGGAACGTCTCCAATTTTCCCAGGATTGTACTTTTGGTAAATCAGCTGCACTTTGTCAGCAACGCTCATGCTGGAGCCGACTTGTTGCGGTTGGTGTTGTTGCGCTTGCTGTTGCTCTTGGCCGAACCCACCGAACAAACCCCCTGGCTGCTGCACGGGCGTCGCGATGGGCGCCGCGGCAGTGCTGGTTCCGGACAAACGCGATCCACCTTGCGGTTGAGCGACGGGAGAAGTTGTGCTTGAAGTCGTTCCGAACAGGCCAGTCCCCGTGCCAGAGACGGCGAACGGGTTCCTGGCTGACGGTGCAGAACTAGGTTGTCCCGGAAGCCCACCAGGCGCCGCACCTAACGCAAGAGTAGGAGCGATTCCAAACAGACCGCCGGACGCAGCAGGAACCCGAGCAGAAGCTGCTGCTGCGCCCGCCGCAGGTTCAGGAGTTGTTCCGAACAGGCCGCCAGCCGGAGCAGCTGGCGCAGCCAATCCTGACGCGGACAGAGCGGACGCCGGAGCACCAGCCGCGCCAGTTCCAACCACAAGCTGCGTCAGCAGCGACCAGTTCCAGAACTGCAGGTTTGGGTATTTCTTCACGAACAGCACTTTCAGGTCTTCCTTCTGCGCGTCGGGGATCTTGTATTTCACGCACAATTTATCGTACAATTGGTTTTTGTACTTCTCGAGCAGCTTGGGCACCTCTGCTACTTTTTCCGTGTTGTTCTTCTGATACATTTCCACCGCCTTCTCCTGGATAAACGACAGAAAACGCGCGTCCGTCTCAAGAATCGTTTCTTTCGTAGAACCGACGCTCGCCTGCCCAGTAACCGGGACAGTTGTGGACGCTCTGTCCGCCTCCACCTCTTTCGTCGCGGTGAGCAGCTTGACGACTTTCTCGTGACCGTTTTGAATCGCCAGGATGAGCGCAGAATATCCGCTCCTGATCACTCTGTCGACTTCCACCTCCTTCGTCGCGATGAGGTGCTCGACAACTTTGTCGTGGCCCTTCTGCGCTGCCAGGATCAACGCCGATGCACCGTTGTCCAGCACCCTATCTACCTCCACCCCTTTCGTCGCAATGAGCAGCTCGACGATTTTGTCGTAACCGTTTTGGGCCGCCCACATTAACACGCATGAACCATTTTCCCACACCCTATCTAGATCCACCTCCTTCGTCGCAATGAGCCTCTCGACGATTTTGTCGTGGCCGTTCTCGGCTGCCAGCATGAGCGCAGACGCACCGTTGCCCAACACTCTATCTACCTCCACGTTACCTGTGGCGATGAGCCGCTCGACGATTTTGTCGTAACCTTTTCGGGCTGCCGTCATGAACGCAGACCAACCGTCGTTCGCCACCCGATCTACCTCCACTCTGCCTGTCGCAATGAGCCGCTCGACGATTTTGTAGTGACCGTTCTCGGCTGCACGCATGAACGCTGATTCCCCGTC
>JACKZZ010017783.1_pt1 | contig 17098 bp, 14 predicted proteins | sample 8027871 | NCBI WGS metagenome assembly JACKZZ01 (sample SAMN15724774, study PRJNA655200) | protist metagenome | isolation source: fluorescence activated cell sorting (FACS) single amplified genomes of... | place: USA: West Boothbay Harbor, Gulf of Maine | collected 2000-07-19
ACCTCAGCGGCACCATACCAGTAAACGGTATGATGGAGGTGGAAATCGAGTTTCACCCACCACAGGCCAAAACGTACGAGGGTATCCTTCGCGTAAAAATATCCGCCGCCGTCGGATCCAGTTCCACCGAGGGGGCTCCAGAGTTGGACAGCGCCCACATGCCACCACACACTGACGAGGCAGTCGAAGACGTAAAGTTTTATGAACTCCGGGTGATCGGCGCTGGGAAGGTGCCGCACCTAGTAGCTGTCATGCCAAACACCTCCGCGGAGCAGGCAGCCGGTATCCGAAGAATACCTCCACCCGCGGACAACACGACGACGCTCGTCGATTTGCCGCCCGTGCTTCCGAGCCAGTCAACTCGAGTCGCGCTGCAGATACAGAACGTTTCTCTCGTACGGGCCAACTACGTGCTACGGCCGGTGCAGGACGAAATACCGCCCCTCCACCCTTGCGCGCTGCAGTATTTTCCGGAAAGCGGCAGCATCGAGCCCGGCGAGAAGGGGGAGGTGGAGTTCAAATTTTCGCTGTCGTCGGGGAGGCCGTTGCTCGAGACTTCGAAATCGTGTCCCCGGGCGGGGCGCCCTTACGAGTCTCCGTGACAGGAAGTTGTGTCAGCCCCACCGTCGACTTCTCCGCCAAGAGCTTGAACTTTGGTGAACTCGACTGCTCGCAGGATCCCGCACGGGTGTATGAGCGGGCAATGCTGAAGCAGCAGGGAAAGGATCCGGGTAAAGCTACATATTTATCAATTATTTAGTTTCAGGTTGAGAAGCATGATAACGAGCGATTTTCTTTACTGCGATACCCGAACCCGACGCAAAAATTATATGTGTGTAGATACCACAACATGAAGTAGAAGTTGAAGTTGTGCCGGGAAACACAGGATAGGACGCAGACTGCGCTGCCTACGGTTGTCGTGCACTTGACGTAGATGTGAGTAAAAAATATATTCAGGTGTGAAGATTCTGAGGCTAGACAATAGGTCCCCGCTGAAGGTCCACTACCACTTCGTGAACAGTTCCCAGCTATACAACGTTTTCACATTCGACAAGCCATCCGGCACCTTGGCGCCGCACGGCTACGTCCTCATTCACATCTACTTCACACCCATGGCCCCCATCAACTACTACAAAAGGTAACATATGTAACTAAAAAAAGTTACATTTTCCTTTACTTTTTTCTTATAGACAACGCAAACGCGCGTCCAGGTGGGCGTGTGCATGCTCTGCATTTTGTCTTCTTGAAGATGCGTTGTTGTCTTCAGGTTTCCAATGTTGAGAAACAAGAAGCCGATGAAAATCTTCAGCACTTGTATTTGATGCAGCTTTCAGTTTAGTTCAGTATCAGTTTGGTTTGGCGGAGCTTCCGCTTGCAGTGCGGCAACACAACCGAGAAGGTCTCCCCCTGCATCACAGGTTCTACTGTGTCTTTAAGAACGGCCCTCTAGAAGCAGTACCCGTCGACCTGATTGGGACCGGGTACACGGATGCGCAGCGACCCGCTGTGCTACAGATCGATAATGTCACGCAGTGGCATCGCATGCGGCTGCAGGGTTATCCGGAGTACGACTCAAGACCAAACTCACCAACACGCTCAGACGACGCTTCCCCCGACGCGCCATCACTTGCCGGAGGTGTGACGCCTTTCTCCAAAGGAACTCCCGGGAAGGAAGAGCACGATGGTATTTTTGCAGCTTATGCTTTTTGTGTTCGCGGTAGGTAGTGTTACTCGACCACCTTCTTAGACAAAAAAGAAGCTCCTGCGGGGTCTAGTCTACCATCGGCTGGGGCGGCTTCCGTGTAAAACACACCCGAGCCACTTCTTGCGTGGCTCAATGACGCAAAGAACATGTGAGTCAGCTAAAGTGTCGTCCCTTTCTTGAGGCCAGCCCAAAACGAAAACGCAGAGTCAATGCCCCAGGTGTGGGACCGCATTCGGGCCTTCAGTGCACAGGCCCAGATGGAGGGGTCGGGAGGATCGTAGCTTGGGGAATAGTCTTTTTTCTTTCAATTCCGAAGGTTCAAGTTTCCATTTCAGTATGTGAGTTTAGGCCGCGACTCCGATTTTGATTGCCAGCCACACTATGCAGAATGATATTACACATACACCTACTCCCCGCGGCGGGTCTGCGTAATCAAAAACCGCGGCTATTTTTGTATTTCAATGCCCGAGTCGGAGTCTTGTCTTGTCTGATGTGGCTGTGGCTGTGCCAGACAAAAGCTTCGCACTGCCTTCACTAGTACCTACTGCATAATATTGCTCACAGATTATCATGTTGTAACTGCAAGAAGAGAGAGATGACGATGAAGATGCCGCCATCGTGATTGATAACCCTATAGAAGATATGAGAAAAAAAAAATGCCAACGCAGGTGATCATGGCAGTCCGGTGCGTTCGGTATCCCCCAAGAAAACGTACCATAACTTCCTAGAGCGAGTTTTTCCGGCGACGCTCAAACGCCCAGAGATTTCGAACGTACAAAGCTTCCTATCAAAGCGAAAGACGCGAAAATTGCAGTCAGTTATTTTACTTGGTGTCTCATTGTCTTGGTGAATGATCTAGCGCCATGTAGATATGGATCTACATTTTCGCGGTAGATAAAAGGCCTGCATGTGTATAGACTGAGGTAAAAACTTTTTTATGTGATAAGCACTAGCCCTAGCACGCCTTGCGTTTGCTCTGGGAAGAAACCAATGGCGCACAAGCGCATCCGCAGCAAACCCGAGCAAATGATACACCATGATAAATTAATAGATGACAACTGGCTTTCTGTTTCTACTTTCATACTTTTTGGAGTGTGTCTACCCTCCGAAGGACGTTTGTCTCACCCCCGACGAGCTTGACTTCTTCGGTCAGCCCGGAGTCCGCACAGTAACCGTCACAAATAACACGAGTCAGAAGGTACTAGCATTTTCGAGATTTTTGGCATTGCAACTGTGTGGATGTAGTAAAGGCGCGCTTCGAGAAGATACTGGCGACGAGACTAATCGAACTGCAGCATTGCGAACTCGCATGTCTATGTACAGGTGCCGGGTAGTTCTTTCTTTGTTGGCGCACTGTAGCGCGCGAATTGAATACTCAGTGCTTCAACTACAGCTTCGGTTCGTAATCTATTGAAAATCGAAATCAAATCAAAGGTGATCGCCGTATGGATGATCGTGAATGAGACGCGACAAGCCACAAGCGTGGCGAAGTTTGAGGAACTGGATCTCGCCACCTTTTCCGTCTACCCAAACAGCGTCGAGATACCAGCACGAGGAGAGATGGAGTTTCAGGTGACCTACAGGCCCGGAAAGGAAATGAACTTTGACGGCGAAGTGCTGGAGTGCTACGTGTACCCAAAGCGAAACCGAAGCTTTCATCTCGTCAATTTGAAAAGATTCACGCCACCCACCTGCCTGAATTTGTACTGTCAAGGCCACACAATGGGCTACCATCGTGATGACTGCCAAGTAGAAGTCTCGGACTCCAACAACATCGTGCGAATGAAGCCCTGCGCGCTCATGCAACGTACCAATGATCTGGCCTTGTGCATACTTGGATTCGAAGCTATGTTGACGGCTCGAAGACTTTTGTTGCAGACAGTATTTTTTTGTAATTTTATTGAGGAGGGCAGTGATTAGTAATGGATCATCTGCTCCACAACCACATCAAGCACCTCAAGCTTCGCTACATAGAAATACAAATATCTTTTCAGGGAGCTACCATGTCTTCTTGATCAAGAACTGTGGGGACACGAAGATGGTGTATCGGATCCTACCGGCGCTCGGAGAAAACCTCGGCGAGGAAACACCATTCAGCTGCTACCCCAAACGAGGCTGCATTTACCCCCACTCGTTTCACGCGATCGTGGTGGAGTTTGCTCTATGCAAGAAAAAACGTGTGTTAGTTGTACAAAACTGTTATACAGGAGCAGCACATCATGTTGGGGTCCAGTGTCTCGGCGTGGAGGAACGCTGTGCGACAGTGATTCGGATTCCGGTGACCAGCATGCATAACGATAGCTAGCATATCATTGTGATTCACGTGCTAGCTATGAATATTAACTATGCATGGTGTATTCGCTTGCATTGTTCTCACTGAAAAGTGCATGCTTGTAGTTTTACAAAAAGCTTAGCCAATGAATCATGTGACTAAAAATATGCTCAGGGTACGAGAACGACAACGAGAAGGGCAGTGATCATGATGTCACTTTCCTGCGCTTCCGGCAATAGCACCGCTTTTTTCTTGGATATTCCCCGACGAAAATCCAAAATGAGGCCGAGTTCAAAGCAAAAATTCCAATCGTTGTCAACTACGAGGCATCAAAGTGAAAAGCGCCTTGCCCCTAAGCCTGGTGCGGCTGATGTAAATGCTTGCATCGCAAGGCATTTTTGCGAAACATACAAAAACATAATTGCTGTCCTAGTTTGAAGATGCCGTTAGAGTCTTGGCATAGGCGAACCATGCAGCCTCGACATGACGAGATGAGAGACGGCTTACATTTTACCTTGTGACGCTTCTCATTGATAGTGCATCACTGCTCTACATGTACTAAACTAAGCACTTGCGAGCATCATGCTATATATAAACAGCAGCAACGGGGCCTCCACGCTCGAAGAAGCAAGTAGCTGCATGCGTTTCAACATCCCTATTGCGGAACAAGCATAGAAAACGTTGCCCGCAGCTCCGTGGTGGTAGGGGCGCTATTCCTTTTGATACTAGGAAACCGAGTACCGTTACGTGCACGTGCAGGGGAGGTGTTGGCAAACGAAGCTGGATGTGAAAAATCTGCTTACCTTTCCGCTGACCTGCCAAGGCTTGAAATCTACGCGAGCCCTTATGGTAACAACAAGGGCAAAAATGTCATCCCTTTTAATGTGCAAACGCATGGAGGTTTTGCTGGTTGCAGCGCTTTAATCTTGCCACGGATCGCTTGAGTAATTTGATTCTAATATATATAGTAGGACGATGAGAAAGAGAATCTTGAAAAACAGAGCTGTTCTTGGTTTTTCCGGCGACGCCACCCCGCGGGGTGAGTGCGTGCCTACGGTTAAAAAAAAAAACGCACTTAAAAAAGGTTCGAAACCGGACGGAGATTCCCATCAGCTATGATGTAAGGATACCAGCACGATTTCGCAGCGTGTTTCACGTTGAGGAGGCGGAGGGCCAACTCGGACCAGCTGAAAGCAGTCAGATTGCCCTTAAGTTTACGCCAGAAGCCGCCGGGCAGATAGCAACCGCGATAAGCGTCTACGCCACTGAGAAGCGATACGCCGACGACGACAAGTATGGAAGTGTCAGGCGCAGGGGTAGGTCGCTCACTGGACGAAATATTTTGCGATGCATTCAATGCGAGGCGTCAAAGAGTGACTGCATTCTTGCAAGTGACATCATACATTTGATATGGCAGCATGCGAATCGGAATTTTATTTCAGCTATTTTTCACGGTCAAGAGTAAAAGTTGGGCTGATGGCTAGCATTAAAGCGTAATTTTGCATAGTGCTCTTTATTTTTACATTCTCCAAATAGCCCGAGGCACTACAAATGCGCGTCGAATAGCTTTGAAGGTATATATCTCGAGCCGACGCCGACCACTAAGCTAACAGCGGCTCCTATTGCAGACGTTTTTTTGCATGTTAGATAAATGTATAAAGATCGACTCCATTCAGGTGACGATGCCTCGGTACCTGACACATCCATAGAGAGAGGGTCTTTGCAATACAGGACCGAAATTTCTTTGGGCCGCGCGCAATCGAGGATGTTGCCGGGGAAGGAGATTTCTGTGTCGAAGAACCTGCACCGCACCCGACGGCAAGAAAACCCTATGCCATTCAACTAGTAGGACACGGCCAACAACCGGTACAGACGCCTTTGTACTTGTAGTTTGTTCAGAAAATAATAACCAAAAAGGAAGATAGTCATAGTTCAGCGTCAATTAACTACTTTTTTTCCCATTGGCACAGCAAAGTTGGTGAAGTAGTGTCTGCTGACGTCAAAAAGGAAGAGGCACTGAAGTAGTGCAACATTTGATGATGAAGTACGGAGAAGACTACATGCAAGCTTTCGGCATTATATCCATTTTTTGCATCTATGACAGGCACTGTCTCTCGAAACTTCGTCAGTGGACCTAGGTGTGCTAACTGCCACGCATCCAGACAAAACCAAGGCGGAGGTGCGGCTCTTCAACAACAGCAATCAGGAAGTACGGTTCAAGCTCGAGGTTCAATTTGAATTTGAACGACTGGAACTTGATAGGAGTCCGCTCAGAAAAAGCATTGAACAAATGCGTTCTCCGAAGGGAAGTCATAGGGACGGCAAGAGGTATTCGCGGCGCGTTGCGTTTCTTTTTTGCTTTTTTTTGTGTGTGCCTGCGCGCTCGTCGGGCGTCCACCCGTTGGTCTTCCTGTCCGTTCGAGAACAGAAATTATACGTATGACCAACTATAATGTAAGTACATAATTATAAAGATAAACACAATGACAATTAGAAATGAATACCTTCCTTATCCTTTGACTTTCGCCTGCAAGTAGCTGAAGGGCGCTCGAAGACACAATGCATGAGAACCGCTCTTCTCGGAATGCGCAGGTCCAGGTTCACGTTCAGGCGACTAATAAAGCACGATGAAAATGAATAAATCTAAATGCGATTGATCTACTAGAGACGAGAGGACAAACTAAACACAGCACGCCTTTGAATTCCCCGCGCATCACGGACCGGTATAGCTACCCTCCCAGCCCACAGCCCCCGAAGGACCCGCTGGAGCGCAACGAGGATCGCGCGGCGCTGTTTCGCGACTCCCTGGTATTTGAGAAAACCGAGGGTGCAGTGGGCCCTCGGGGTTTCGTATCCAGGAAAAAAACTGTGTAAGTGTTGTAATTTTCTTGGAGGAATAGCATCACAAGTTTGCTCTGCATGACATAGAAAACCTGTCATGCGTACCTAGTACGTGAAAACGCGCACGAAAATTGCCTCTGATGCATGTCCAGCATGACAAGTGTAACAGTTTTGCATTTTCTGCAACACAAAGTTACACTTACACAGTTTTTTTCTTGGATATTTCGTGGACCTGAAGTTTGAGGTGAACCCGAAGCGTATCAACTGTAGAAATGTCTGGGCCTGGAAGAATCCATGTTTGTCATGCTTGTCTGGCATGACTCTTGAGTCTGTCATGCACGTTACCCACGAGCTCCGTTTTTCTGTGATGCAGAAGCGCAGTCTGTCATGCGGAATAGGCAACACCTAGGAGCTCAGAAACTTGTCATGCTGAGCCAGCATCTGTAGCCTCATCATGAGACGCCACCCAGCATCACAAGTTTCCAGACCCGGACACTTTTACTTTTGATAAAGCGCCGCGGCGTGCATCAGTGGCACATTCGCGTGGTTCCGGTTGCCTTTCACCATCCACTGCCAGACCAGAGCGAAGCGGATCTCGAGGCGCACTTCAGCGTGCGCGCAGATGCCCAGTCGCCGCTCGTGCAAATATCGGATGTCCGGCAGGAGTCCGCGGTGTCCCAGCCAGTGTCGATGCTCTGGACTTACTGCCAAGTTGATGACTTCAATCAGTTATGGTAGAGAAAGTCAGGCTTACCACTTCTATTCCATGGTTCGCATCAAAGTGGGAAACTTCTAAAATCGAAACTTCTGCTGGGTATATGACGAAAAATTGATACAACCGTATAAGGACGCGGAAAAGTTGTAGAGCTGCAGCGGACTGCGGCTCGCGGTCGCCGTAATCTTGCCCTTGTTGCATTATTTTCGCAATTGCATTTTTACGTGGCATGTTTCTTTATAGCCTTGCAGCACCGTTATACTTATACTTGTAGTTTTGACGGCACTTCTGACACTCATTTAGAATGTTGACAGTGCGAGGTGCAAGCCCAGTAGCAGTTGTGCACCCTTTGACATGGCTACAGGTGGTAGAGGATTTCCATATGATTTGAGGGGCAACGGCTGCGACCCAGCGCAGTGGATCGGAAGTTCCAGAGTGCGCTCGGATTCGACGCGCGACGAAAACTCCTGCCGCAGTTGGGTAGCTACCAGCTGAACTTTGGAACCGCGCCGTACGGCAATCAACCAACCGTCGTCTACTTGGTGCAGCCTCTATATCCATTTGCAATGCTGAAACTAAAATCAATTTTTATCGAATAATGATGTTGATTCATTTGATGAAAGAGTGGAAATATTTTCTCGCCAGGAGTAGATTTTTCTATTGCGAACGACCGACAGACGTGGATCAACACGATCAGTGTGTCTTAGCGACGTTTCGGACTTTTTGACCCTTCCTATTCCGTAGAGTGTCCACGTCGGACACAGTCAGTATAATATGTGTACGGATCACGATCGGCATGCGTGTAGAAGTTTGAGGGGCCCACAACAACAAATACGCTAAAACCGAGATGCAAATTATATCCTTTAGGTGCTAACGAACCCGACGGACGTGCCAGTGGAGTTCGAACTACAGACGCCAGGCGACCTGCAGTTGCAAGATGTGCCTCTGTGGCACGACGAGATTCCCCCATGGCACCGGGGAACCAGTCAGGGGGGCACCAGCACGGGGGACGAACCAACCGTGGAAGAGCAGAGGCTGATGATATCAAATGTAAAAATGTCTGGGTCTGGAAACTTGTGATGCTGGGTGGCGTCTCATGATGAGGCCACAAGTGCTGGCTCAGCATGACAAGTTTCTGAGATTCTAGGTGTTGCCTATTCTGCATGACAAACTGCGTTTCTGCATCACAGAAAAATCAAAATGGAGCTCTTGGGTAACGTGCATGACAGATTAGAGAGTTATGTTAGACAAGCATGACAAACATGCATTCTTCCAGACCGAGACATTTTTGCACTTGATAGATGATGGCGGAACACCATTACGAATGGGTCGAGAACCACAAGGTCCTAGACGTGTACCCAAAGACCGCAACCATCGCGCCGGGAGAGTTCCAGTTCGTGCGATTCACGTACCAGCACTTCAGCTATCAGAGCCTCTTCAGTTGGTTGGAAATCGACAAAATGGAAAATAAAATTACATGATGGCAGAGAGATCCCGCAGTCGAATTCAGTGCACTCGAGGCAACTATGGGGGCTGATTGTAAGCTGCCTGACTACGATCTTCTTCATGAGAGTGGGGTTGTCCTCGAGAAGCATGAAAAAAGATCTCGGATTTGCTCCAAGCAACGACACCAACAGGGACAAACTAACCCGGAGGATCCGAAAAATTTTCCATGCTGCGCCACGTAAGTAGAAAAATATGCGGATATTTTTACAGGAGTGGGCATCGATTTTCATGTTATGTGTCGGCGAGCAATCACTGTAGTTGATGGCCCTGCCCGATTCGGGTTTCGGTGAGATGCTCCCACGTTGCGTGAACCCTGATCAATCCACCTGGACTGTAGTTGCATGAATATAGTGTTTCCATTTTTTCGATTCTACCACTTGGCACGTCCATATCAGCGTCGGCACGCATATTCTCCCCTTCGTCCTGACTGTGTTGCGAGGCAAGTCCATGGTGTTCTACTGTAAGGCAAACACGCTGCCACCAAATATCGGCAGGCTGAGCGTCCGGGCGAACGCGATCACACTCCGGCCGGTCCCTATCGGGTACGAGCGAGGCCCACTTCAGGTAATCGAATTGAGCAACTGCGGGAGTGCCCCAGCATACTGGATGCTCAACCAGGCCAGCATCAACGATCTGCAAGCACAGAACTACGGGTTCCCGCTCTTGACCATCCACCCCACTTCGGGCAACCTGGATCCCAAGTCACGACTTTTCCTGCACGCCTATGCCCTGAAAATTTACCATCCCCATCAACTTTCAGGGGGACAAGTAAAACTAGCAGAAGTTGTTGTTTTTTTCGTCCAATGTAACGCTAACGAGGTACAGTTTGCCATTGCCGCGCAAGTGGCTATCGTGCGGTACTATTCGTGCTCGCCCTCGCACGGTACTTCGCAAAAACAATGACGATAGTGGCTACCGCTACCGTTTTAAGTTTTATAAATCAACAGGGACGCGGCCCAGACCTTAGAAGCGCGACATCAATAAAAACAGAAACTGTTTCAGCGTCGTGCTTTGTGTAAGTAACAAATTGGATGGAGGTGGTAAATTTTGACGGAATACCGCCTACTTTACGCCCATCGAAGCGAAGCCGATCCGGTGCCCGATCAAAATCGATTTGACGCTGCGAGACGGAACTGTGGTGGAAACGTTGGACTTCGAACTGTGCGCAACGGGCTTCGACCCGAAGAAGGGAGAGGCGCCCCCGGAGTACCTTACTCCACCCTTTGGACCGACCCTTCCGCTACAGACGTACGCGCCTCTGCCTAATTACGGTGCGGCTCTCTCGTATGGACGCGCAAGATGGGAAACCGTCCGTAGAAATGAAACTGGATTCCAATTTCGTTTTTTTGGCTCTGACATTGCACACGATCGGTGCGGATTAGTATGAGTCTTCAAATACAATCACCCACATGATAGTGACCCGAGGGATTTGAGGATGCCTGAAGAAATTTGTGCATTTGAAGATGCAACTTGATTTGGATTCTTCCTCTTGTTGGAAACGTTGCGAAGCACTGCGCTTGTAGGAGAAACTGACATCGAAGTTGGGACCCAGCGTGAAAAAGTAAAACTTGGTCTCCTTGGCCGGGATGTGATGGCGATAGAAGAACTCTATACACTGCTGTCTGCCTGGGCCTGACCTACCAATACGTTCTCGCTCCTTGTGAGGCAACCTTTTCCGGCCTCCCGCAGATGAGAGCCAAGCATTCAATACACGATGTAGCAACAGAAAAGGCCGCGCCGCGCTTTGGTGTCGCCTGACATTTTTTTTGTATAAAGTACTTTCTTTTTATTCATTTCGATGATTGTTTCCCATCGCTGGCGACTCCATACACCGTGCGAGGCGGTCGACTTTGGCGTGGTACCAGTGGACTCCATCAACACCAAGGTGGTAGCGCTTGTCAACTATTCCAGGGATAGCGTTCTCAGCTTCCAGTGGCACACACAGGGACTCTTCCGAAACATGGAGGAGTTCTCCATCACACCAGAGTCCGGGACGCTTTATCCCGGGACGCACCAGATGATTCTTTTCCGGCTCCACTGTATCGAAGGTAAGTCCGGTGGTCCTTCTTGGAAAATGTACATGTAGTGTTTATTTTTGAGTATTTTTATAATTATATGTAGGAGGTCCAGGAGGAGGCTCTTTTGCTTCATGATCATTGTTCAGAATGCGAATGAAGAAAGAGGCGACGAAGCGAACATTTTTTCAAAATATAATGAGATGAACTGCTGGAACTGGTACAGAATTAAGCTAGTCATCAAAAGCATTTGCTTTTTATGTAGTTAATGAGTGAATTATTTATATTTTCAACATCTACAACTCTGGTTTACTCCTAGGTCCACTGGAATTGGTCGGGGATTTAGAGTGTCAGATATCGTGGGAACTGCTGCACCCACCACCGCCACCGGGTCCAGATCCGTGGGAGCGGCCGATGATAGAAGAGGAGGTTTTCGCGGCGCATACCGACGCAGTACACGAGCCAACCTATGATCCTCACAACTTTGCAAATCGACACGTCTCCGTTGTAAACCGCCTCACGGTCGCGCGTTTCCGCGCGCTCATGAGCACAGCCGCGGGTCAGAAGTACCTAAATCGCAGTCTGGATCGAACGGCACTGCTCTCCTCCCACATCTCGAATCTCACGCCCCGCCGTGCCTACAAAAAGCTTGAGCAGAACTTCCTCAGGTCGCGCGAACAGGAAACGAAGACAGATGACCTAGATAAGGAAAACCTTGGCTTCAGCCAAGTGCTGTCGGAGTCTTTTCACAGTCAAGGTAAGTAGTGACTCGTACTGTAGTTCTAGCCTCTACTTTTCGTCATCATCATGATCATCTGGGAGAGTTGATATCTGATATTGTTTATTGTTTTTTGATTTCACGTAGGCCTGTTTGTCGCTGCTGTTTTAGCAATCCAACACCGTCAGTTTGTGTCTGTCATCTTCATTCATTCACTCACTCAAATATGGATCGGGCGGTAGCTCCTTATGTAAGTAATTGCATGAGTAGGACGCTGCTTTCCACCGTTTCCCTCCCAGCAACTCAGGCTGCCGAAGACCTTTACTTAGTAGAGTTCTTCGGCAGCCTCTACTTAGTAGTAGGCGTAGCTTCAACTATCTACATCTTTAATGACTTTATCTCGAGCTGCAGCTGCATGAAAATGAAAATGCTCTTTGGTCATTCACTTTCTGCAACTGCTACTGCAATGGGGAAGAGGATTAATATGATCTTCAGATCAACAACACAGGCTGCAGAATCAGGGGCATGAATGCGAGAGCTGCTAGTTATCAATTTGTACAACTATTTTTAGTGACATAATAGGAAACACAACATCACACCAGGTGGACACACTGCTTCGTTGCCACAGACTGGGGAGTCCCTCGCTAGTTTTCCGCTGTTTGTGCGATTGTCCGTCGCATGCCGAGCAGAGGAGAGCAGCGACCTTGCGGTAGCTCTTCCGAGGGAAAAGCACTTGGTGCAAGCAGGAGGGGCAGTGGAGGCATCTTCCCCATCCCAGCCGGCACGAATAGGATCCATGGTGATTCAAGGCGGAGATGGAGAACCACAAGCCGCACTTGCGACGTCCTCATCTTCGAGCAAGCCAAAGGAAGACTTCGCGACCGTGTGCGACAACATCATCGAGGGAATGCGTGTGTTTTTGAACGGGGACTCCTTCAAGGATTTCCTTGCGCAACAAGCGGCGCAACCTGCACCGTATTTCTCGCAGCTCGATCCCACCACCGGCGCCAGACCATCGGTACTTGAGGGGCTACCGGAGCTGCGCGTCAAGCAGAGGACTGATCCGCTTGTACTGCCTCCGCCCATCGACGTTGTTGCTGGGGCGAGCGGGGGCTCTTCCTCCTCCTCGTCATCGAGGCCTCATGAAGAACGAGGAAAAGCTTACGATAGCGGACAACTCGTGACACTCCTGCTCGTCCTTGTGCTTCTCATACTCGTCCTTTGCGATGCATCAAAACGAGGAAAAGGCCAAGAATAGAACTCCCATGAAAAAAGAATGTGTACAACTACAACGGCGCTTCTGGGGCTGTCGTGATCGTCAACGTTGTCTGGTGACAACGACAAGTGCCCCATGAACCCCACACATTTATAATGAAAAAAGAAAAGCAAGTTAGTAATTTATTAGTACACCAATTTCAATTCCATGGGCATCGCGAATTCGACGTCACCAAACTCTGTATTTCCCGCCACATTGTTCTAGTTCTTCTTATTCCGATGCGGTAGCGGTATGCGGTATAAATATGAGTGAGTATCTGCTTTCTTGTTCCAGAACAGGGTGGGACGGAGAGTTAGAGTACCACCAGTTGTTCACTTTCATAGGGATCATTCCGACGCCGATACCGGATCCAGAGTATCCCTCCCACGGAGCGCCCTGCTGATGGATTTTCCGGACAAAGATTTATTCGCAGGCGTGTCGCGCGCCGAGGAGATGAAGTTGCGGCCACCGTTACGCGGTTCTTCGTCGCCTTCGGCTGCGGGGACCAAAACCTCCTCAAGCTCTTTCGGGGGCACCGGTGCAAGCGAAGCAGCAGAAGTGGGGGGCGCAGCCGCAGCCAGTGCACTCTTGGGTGCAAGCAATACCTCCGATAGAAGCAAGGCGAACGCCAGCAGCAGCAGCAACACAAACACTCAACGTACCCGCGGTGGTGATGTTGCTGTTCTTCAGGGCGGCGAGGAGGACCAGGATCGTCATGAAATCGAAAAAGACCCGGTACTGCGTGCGGAACAGTATTGGGCGGATACGCTCGAGCAGTATGGCGATATTCGGCTCGAAAATTTCTTCACAAACTGCGCCTCACATGTGCTCGAGCACACGGTCCTGAAGATCACGGACGAAACCATCAGCGGAAAAAGCAATTGGGCGAAGCTCCATATCGAGAAAAAGTGAACACCCAAAGAGTTGTACTGAAGCCCATTGAATGCAAATACTATACTTGATATATTTTATAGTAGTACTAAAAACTGATGAGTAAAAATTTCTTGCCACCAGCAAGGCGTCCTTGTACTATCATCTCCATCCCTAGTATACAGAAGTTTTCCATGATCCCTTTTCTGCACGAGATCATAGCTTTGATTCGAGAGTTACGATTGAAAAGATTGCAGCAGTAAGCCTGAAAATAAGATCACTTTGTACGTCCAGGATCTAAGTAGTAGTTTGAGAGCTTCTCAAAGCAGGATGAAAAGAAGGAAGCAACAGACTGTACTTCCGTCAAAACAAAAAAGTACGAACAACGTCCGCTACGTAGCGGAGGCGAGTAATATCAATGTAGTTAGGTTTGACCACAACAGAATTGGCTCGATGGACAACGCCTTTGCTCGTCGATCAACTCTGTAGCTGAGAGTATGACCACGTCGCTCTGCCCACTCGGGCTGGAGCCGTGCTGCCATCCTACTTTTGAGAGTGTTGCTATTTTATTCCCTTACGATTACCAAGCTGAAATAGTGAGTATCAGAAATGAGATTGAGAACAAAAGTACCTTAATTTACACATATGGTCCAGTGGTCCGCTGAGCAGGGTCAGTGGGGAGACCTTGCTTTGGTGACCTCGGATGCGATCGCCCTTTTTCAGGTGCGTCGAAATTAGGACTATGGTCATCTTTTACTGTACGAACGATATTTAGTTTTAGTAAAACCGAAACCGACGCCGGCAATACGAGTTAGTATTATGGGGCGGAAGTGTGCGCGGAACCGGAACTATGGCCGACAAGCTGGCACTGGAGTCAAGGTTTATGTAACTTTTGTAAAAAATAAAGAAACAAACAAACTGAAGTTACTTACCTCCAGTATCCTTTTTCTGCCACAGGATGCAGAGGATTGGAATGATATGAAATGATGGAGGAGATGGCAGAGCGCGCTGAAGAGATGACCGCCGAAGACTAATTTACTTGTGCAGTGTACTTCAGCGTGTTCGCCGCCTGTCGTGCAGCCAGTCTGTCAAGAGTAAGACTTTTTAGTCTGTCGTGCAATCCTGGGAAAAGCTGCAGATCACGATTGGTATTTGCGTACTCGTGCGCGCCGATGTAAAAATCGATCACGTAGTCGAAGTCGATCGTCACTCTCACTTCTGAATATGATCATCAAATCAACAACACGAGATGAGCAGAGTCAAATGCTGATTCCAAAAGTACGAGGGCAAGTTTCAGCAATACGACAGTGGCATTCGTATGCCAGCCGCAACCTGGCAGCTACTTGCACTTTTAGTAGGTACATTCGGTGACTGCATTACACTTCAAGAGCTTCTGTTTGAAATACAAATACTCGAGACTCCGTAGCTGTAGCAGTTCGGGAAAAGAAGAAGAACAGAACGCGGTCACATACTATTAGCCTGTCAGTATCAACGTAGGACAGCTGCAGGACGAGCAGGAAGGACTTACTAGTCTAGCTTCTTCTTTTCCGCATTTGCTTTTCAATCATGTTCTTCGTGGATTTTGTTTTCCTTGTTAGGCAGTATTGTTTTTGAGTTTGAATGGAAAACAACATTGAACTACGCACTTACCGGTTTAACAGTCTCGATTTTTGTGGCAAATGTTGCATGAGGAGCCCGCTCCTTCTGTAGAAGCGTCGACGCGCAGCACAGCGAGCAGCAGCTCCTCCTCGTCACTATGGAGGTGATGTCATTGATGATCGTCCAGAGTGCCTATGCAAACCGTGTCATGTGGGTCTGCCGACGCAGTGGCAGCTCCTGGTGTGTCTTGCACATAAAATTGGAATCAAAATTGAATGCAGGAGAGTGTGCTCAAAATTGGAATCAAAATCACTCCAGACTGTTGGCGCATGAAGTAAGGTTGGCTTTTTTTACTTTTTGTGAGTTTTCTGCATGCCAAAACAGCGGAACCAACAACGCGTCAACTCTGCATGGAAGACAGCGGGTTTCCCTAGGGCGGCTAGCCGCAGCACTCTCACGTAAAGTCAATCCTTTTGTCCCCTCTACATTTACCGCCTTCCTCCAGGATGGAGGGCATCACAGGAGACAAAGTTGCAGTCGTTGACTATGGAAGCGTCAGTTAGGGAATAATCGCCAAAATGAAAATGATTCGGTTTCAGCCTTCCGCACTAAAGATAAAAGCCAAAGCGATCATCACACCTCCGTTTCCATTTTCGTTTCCACCATTTGAACTCGTTATTGCTTTTTGAACGCATGCTGACTCTTCAATGCTGTGTGGGGCATCAAAACACCCCCCCGAATAAACGCGGCGAGTTTTTTTTTCTCGCGCGCTTCATGTTCATGCTCTAGTACCCCCCCATTCTCATTTATTTGCTGACTCTATCCGCCCTGACGCTCCCATATCGACTTTGGATCGCAGGTGACCCACTTGATCTGCCGGCGGATTCGCGAGCTGGGTGCGTATTCCGAGCTGATAAGTTGTCGCAATGTTGACGATATCAACTGCAAATATGTCTGCTGGGGTTTGTCCTACGTGGAGGGGGCATTTGTCACGCGGAATAGGCAACAGGAAGCCCTCCAAAAATCTGTGATGCTAGGCCATGCGTTACAGGTATCACGGGTCATGCACAATATGCATGACAACCCGGGCAATCTTCCAGACCCAGACATATTTGCGATCGATAGACGAGCAATATCTGGAGAGCTTCGCTCCCAAGGCCGTCATTCTGTCCGGCGGACCCAGTAGTGTATACGAAGAGGAGGCCCCGCACCTGAAGCCGGAGCTTTGGCAAGTGCTTTACGATAAGCAGATCCCCGTCCTAGGTAGTATATCGCTTGCGTTTTGTTTTAGCTTAATTGCGAACATGCGAGTACTCGATACTTGTCTCTGTACTTGGTCGAGGACAAGAGGACTCGTCAAACTTGATAAGGTGTTGGTGTATGAAATGAAATTACAACGTATTTGAAGAATATTCCGAGCCCGGGGTGAAGGTGATCCATGGGGGGCGTCGTGTCAAAATCGAGAATGCCGATATAAATGCTAGAGACAGGAGGTGCATCTGGCGTTGCCAGCAATCTGTTTGCAAGTGAACCACTACACTGACGATATGCATCCTCTAATTAGTTTGTTACCTTCATGATGAAAATCATAGGTATATGCTA
>JACKZZ010002401.1_pt1 | contig 17094 bp, 6 predicted proteins | sample 8027871 | NCBI WGS metagenome assembly JACKZZ01 (sample SAMN15724774, study PRJNA655200) | protist metagenome | isolation source: fluorescence activated cell sorting (FACS) single amplified genomes of... | place: USA: West Boothbay Harbor, Gulf of Maine | collected 2000-07-19
TCGTAATGTACACACATGGGTAAAATGTACGCGTGAGTGGTAACAGGATAAAACCTTACGCCCAAGAGTTCCTTCCCCTCACAAGTTCTGGACCCTTTCCTGGTCTTTGTTTCGTACTCGTTTTGTGGGCTTTCTTGTTGGCAAACATTGAAAGGTCGGTGAGGGTCGCGATTCGGATATGCTTCCTGTGCAAGCTAGCTTCCAGAGCCGCAGTTTCATCGTCGTGGCCAAAGTTGGCCCCGGTATGGTAAGCATCCCACTTACCAGAGGAGGCATCGCTCATCACGCTGGCATGTCTCATACTCTCCTCCATATTCGATACCTTTCTTCTTCGTACTTGTTCTTTCTCTCCGCCGCATTCTTCTGTCCACAGCTTTTTGTCCAGAGACATCAAGTGTTCTTTCATTTCCTTTGCACGTTCGGGCGATGTACCACTCTCTTCGACCTGTTCGTATTCATTGACCATATCTAAGAACGATGTCATAAATCGCCGTTTTATGCCGCCGGCAAGAATCAATGGAAGAGCCACAGTAAAGCACAAGAAGGCGAACCCTAGCCATACCCGGGGCGTGCCAAACGTTTCTATTGCCACTCCGAAGAAACGAGCTCCGTCACCTGGTACCCCAAAGTTAAAAGTATATTGCATACTGAAAGCCAAAAACAGCACTGGGAACGCGAGCATACTAAGAGTAATTGCGATGATTGTGTTCGGCGGATAGATAATGGTTTTTGTGTATACCCGGACGTACTCGAAACCTACTCGAATGTTGCACGCCGTGGCTAAAAACCACGCCATAATCATCCCATTCACTTCAGTGGTCATGTCTGTTTCTGCAAAACAATTCACTGCGATAAAGTAACATAGTGCTCCATGAACCATGGCTTCGCTCAGCCAACGTAGAAACACTTTGCTGTTGAAGTACTCTTTGGCTGGACCAGGTTTGTACAACCGTGGAAAGCTCAGCGCACTCGTGTCATTACACATTCGGTCGTAGCACGCAAGAAAGAATATGGGCATCCCAGTTTGTGTGATGTTGAAGAAACTGACCCCAATCCAGCGCATAATGCCGTCTTCCGTAGTGTTGTTTATAATCTTGTATATGTATGGCACGAGGCACAGCAGCACATTTTTATAGAACATGTAATTCACTAGGGATGAAGCCCTGCGGTAGTTTTCTCTTCCGTGCACAAGTGTCAGGCGTTTCATGAAACGAAACTGCCCAATTGCATAATCGCTCGCCAGAACTGCTTGCATGCCTTCTTGGCCTGCAATGCCGATGCCAATATGAGCCTGCTGTATCATCGGGACGTCATTTGCACCATCGCCGATCGCTAGCGTTTTGATCCCTGGGGAGTTGTCCTTTACCAACTTGACCATCAGTGACTTCTGCAAAGGGCTGACCCGGCATCCAATAACAGCTTTGCACAAAGTCGAATAACGCAGCAGTGATTGGTATATAGGGTCCGCCGGTTTGGTGTTGTCAAGTGCAACTTCCAGAGCACTTCCGTCGATGACCAGAGCTTGGGGGCGTGAGTCTCCGTCTCCTATTCGTTTCTGCAGAGCTGCAAAGGCTTGGTCCAGTTCCATTTTTAACTCCTCTTCTGTTTTCATGCGGTGTGGTGCCTCCGTCGTCACCCCTCGAACAACGCAGCGCGGCATCTCCGTATTCAGCAATTGGCAGGCGAATCCAATGTTTATTGCGGTTTCTTCCTTGTCCCCCGTCAACACCCAAAGCTTGACCCCAGCCTTGGCCATGTCAGCAATGGCGGAAGGCACACCAACTTGCAGCTTGTCCTCGATTGCCGTTGACCCGAGCAGAATCAGTTCCCGCTCCAATTCCCCCATTTTATCATCAATCTTGTTCGGCACTTGCTTCTTCTTTAATGCTTGCTGCTCCTCGTCGTTCAAGACAGCATCAAACTCTTTCTTCCATTTTACAAATTCGTTCCGCGGAATGTATCGGTACGCGACCGCAAGCGTCCGCAAGCCATCGTCCGCGAAGGACAGCAAGTCTTTTTTTGTTTGCCCAAACAGTTTCGTTTTCTTTTCGGAAGCTTTTAGACATTTGAACACGACGCTGTCTGCCCCCTTCGTCAAGAGCTTAATTTTGCCCTGAGACTCAACGACAACGCTCATTCGCTTGCGCTTGCTCGTGAACTCCATGACTTCCAGCACTTGCCATTTCTCACACTTCGTTTTCGGACCAAGGGCCTCTGCAAGTGGCATTTTGTCAAACACTCCGGGCGGCGCACGCCGAACGAACCGAAAGGCCCCTTTCTTTTTAGTGGTCGGGTGAACGCCTTGCTTCTGGTCTTCGTATAAAAATCCAAAATGCTTCGCGCCTGCCACAAGCGCTTGCTCGTCGGGCGAGGAGGAGGAGTAAAATAGGGAATTTCCACGATGTTCGACTTCAACGCTGTGGCACAGGGCAAGGGTTCTAAAAAACTCTTCCAATTTTTCCTTTTGGGCCTTGTTTTTCGAACTCGGGGCCATGTGCGCGTACGCGCTTTGGTTTTCGTCGTCAAAATAGGAACAGTACGGCACTTTGTCTTTCCTGTTTTCTTGCTTTTCCAGTTCTACTTTTTGGGCCGCTGCCTCTTCGAACTTGCCGTCTTTTTCAAGGGCTGCGATGCCGATCATAGTGGTTCCTTTCCCGTACGCCACTCCCGCAACTGACATTTTGCGAAAGTCCATAATATTTTGGGTCAAAGTCCCTGTTTTATCGGAAAAAATAAAACCTACTTGGCCCAACTCATCGTTTAGATCGGCAGTGCGCACCTTCGTGAGTATTTCTTCCTCCTCACCACTGAGACTGAACTGCGGAGGGATCACGTGCACCATGTTTTCGTCCCATTCAATCAGTTTGCTTTGCACCATGCGCGCCAGTCGGAGCTGGACGTAAAGTGCGATGGGAATCATCTGGGCAATCCCGATGAAATAAAGAAAAAAAGACTCAAAAAATACTTTCTCTACTGGCTTTGCTGTGGTACCCTTCTGCACATACATTAAAAACTTGTGTTCAGTGGAGTTCATCACCACGGCAACAATCGCCCCAGCGAGGCACAGCGCCACCATGATTGCAAGAAACAGTAGCAACACTTGGTTCAGGGTTCTGTCCAAATCGCTTACCTTCGGTTTTGCTTCCGTCGTACTTTTCATTACTTTGGTATCTGGCCCAGTATTTATGACAAGACCGTAGACCATGTCCGTATTTTTTAAACGGCATTCCCTAAGCAAGATGTTCTTTTCGTTCACAGGAAAATTATCGTGCTCCACGGCCCGGCCTATCTGTGAAACATTCACGTTTCCTAAAAACGAGTGAATACTTTTTGAAGTCCTGTTATCCCTTGGGTCATCGCAGGATAAGATCGCGCCGGTGAGAACGTCCAGCGTCTTCAAAGTTGGTACGAACTGGGCTTCTCTTCCTTTGGCTTCTGTCGTTCTGCCTTCTTCCTGAAAAATAGTGTAGATGTCCGGCGGGGCTACCCGTAATTTCAGGTTTGTTTCCCCGTCTAAGCTCTTTGTCTCAACGTAGGCTTGCTGGCACCCTCCACCTTTTTTCGTTCTACCACACAGGAGCAACAAATCGCACGGGAATTCTTCCCCCTGCCTTACCTCCACTATGTCACCGACTTTCAAGTCCCTCCAGTGGCAAGCTGCCATTTTTTTCCGTGTCGGATCGTAGACCAAGGTAGGCTTTGCGTTGGCCGTACTGTCAGCAACGTGCTTTTTTCGGTCTTCCGAGAGTTGCGTCAGGAGTTCGACCAGCAACACAGCACCCAATATCGGCAGATTGGTCGAACTTCCATTGGTCAGTGAAATGTTGAATGGCGCTGATGCGCTCGGAGGAAAGAAGCAGTTCATCTCAAGTACAGAAACGGCCAAGAAATACACGTTGGCCACTCGGGAAAACTGCTCCCAAAGAAAGAGCGGAACAACGTTCAAAGCCGTATACTTCGACGTTACAATGACGTTGTCCGCGAACTTTTTTGGAGCAGACGATTCTTGCCCAACAACTTGATTTGGTAAGCACTTCTTGTTGGCATTCACGAATATATTCTTTTTGGTAGGCCCTGTCTTACCGCCAACGTCCAACACCACGTCTCCAGCTTTGGCGTTTGCGTCAAACGTCGACCTGGGAGTCAAGAGGATTTGCTTCGGGCCGTCCGGGCCGTCCGAGTTTTGTTTTGGCATATTATTAAAGACAGAAAATGTGTGAATATGAACTGGGGCTAACGATGATTCGAATAGTTCCAAACCTTTCTGTTCTTTATTTCTTTACTTCTCTTATCCATTTTGAAAACAAAATCTACATTTTCCATAATCAATTCTGATAAACTCGCTCGCCCTAAAAAAACAATCAATAATTTTTTTATTATATATTATTATTTTAATATTTAAAAAATATTCTTATTTTTTTTTTTTAAATATTAATTCTACTAACTACTAAATAGCATTGTTGACATTGGATTTTAACAACTTCTTGCACTAAGTTCCTTCTTCATTTTTTTTTTCCCTCAGTGTCGTCGTCAGCTACCTTGGTACGTGTAGTAGCATCAAAAACAAGTAAAAAAAATATCTTAATTTTTAATTCCTTTGCTGTAGCCATGTTGTTGTAATATAAATAATAAAAAATCGCTTGTAATTATCTACTGAAACAAATAGAAAATATCTATTCTTGCTTTATATATTAAGGGCATATGTTCATAATTGCTTTGTTTTTTTATTTTATAAATAGAGAATATTAATACATAGTCTGTTCTAGTTTTACAAAGTAATAAATAATGCCTTAATTTATGGAAAACAAAGATCTTCTTTTTTTTCTCAATGATGGATACACTGTGTGGAGGGCTCGCGCTCGCGCTCCTCTTTATTAAATTACTTCTCTATAATAACACTATTTAGAACTAAAATAACTCCTCGTATTAACTACTAAGTAGATGACTACGTAACTAGAGGAAGGGGTTGGCTGTTTGTTGGCTATGAGATAATTTAAATTTTAGATAGGTATTTTCGTAAAAACAATACCACAAAATTCAGTTTACTACCTTATTACTATTTTATACCAAGACTCACTAATTCTTCATTGGGTTTATAAATAAAGACAGCATTGAACAAATTGTGTAAATAGGTAAATCATTATTACTTTATGAATAAATGTACTCATAAATGACGTTGAACAACTGCTTGAAAATAAAGTTTTTCTCCCGGTTGCCGTTTGCTAACAGCAACACAGCAACCAGCGGTTACAAAATAATAGTAGTCGAAACAACATAGTAAGCAGAGCAGTCCACTAGCAAACAACAACCAAATAAAAAAAAGAAAAAACCCCCACCTCGGAAAGCAACTGTCTCAACCCATTCCATCTACACGAATACCAGCACCTTGGAAAACAGAAGGGACAGATTTTATTTACCTCACTATTCGTTGCACGAAAAAGACTCTGGTCTGTCTGGTCTGCTTTATGTTTTGATACTCGTCGAGGGAGTGGGCGCAGGATCAAGATCTCCAACACAATGCCTCCTAAAGCTTCTTCTTCGAAGGGGGGCAGCAAAAAAACTGCTGCGAAGAAGACGCCCAAGGTAGATCCCCTTAGCTACCGTGCAAGAAGGCGCAAGGAATTAGAGGACACGAAAAGAAAGGCAAAGGAGGATGCCGCTGCCCTGGTAATGAACGAAAAAATTCATGCCAATGCACTTCGATCAATTAGACGGCTGCAGGCTTGTTCCCGTGGGTTTTTGGCGAGACTATTCCATATGCCCAGGCACAAGGCAGAACATCGCTACGCCAAAGACTGGAGTTTTCAGAACGCGTTCAACTATTATACAGACCGACAGAGCGAGTTAGAAACGAGGAAAGAGCGCTACTATTTCAATGCACACTCTGATGTTGAAAAATGGTCCAAGTTTTTCAAGTCAGCGGAGGACCTAAATGCGTTGCAAAGTTATTACAAAGAGAGTGGATTAAAGTCAACACTTGACGACAAAATGTCCTTCGAAGAAGCGAAGCGATTCTGCTGCAAGAAAGTTCACAAGCGGGCTATTCGACGGTGTCTGGAAGTTAACGTTGATTTCAGGCGGTTTTACAAAAAGTCAAAGTCTGGTCTTTCGTTAGGGAAAAACTTTATCTACTTTTCGAAAGCAATCTCGTTCAGCTATCTTATTATAATGTTGCGGGACTTTAAGCTTCTCTGCAACGGGGTCACCCATGGAGAAATATCGCGCTTGTTCAAGAAGTACGCCGTCCAGATTAATGAGGAGAGGGAAAAAGTCAGGGCTAGGTTCAGCTACTTGCACGTAAGTACAACGCACGATGGAAAATTCTCACCAATTATCATCAGCGAATGCTTGAAGAATCTAGGCTGTAATCATGACACTGTAAAAGACGCCGAAAAACTTCTAAATGGAGAGAGCCATTTGAGTGAAAGAGACTTCTTGAAATTTTGGCAAAAACACATCGGCGACAATCTGAAGACGGCCAAAGCAACGGCAACGAAGGATAAAAAAAAGAAGAAGAAGGGTAAAACGACCTCTTTGCACGATTTAGGCTTAAAATTGGCTGGGTTAAAGTCTGTCTTGCTCGAAATAGCGCCCAAAGTGTACCAGCCAGAACCAAGTTGCCGGTGTGCGGCCTGTCAGAAGAAAAAATTGCCCCCACGAAGCACTACCCAGGACGTCCACGCGAAGCACGCTTTAAAGCAGTTGCATAGGTATCACGTCGCCCCGAGCAATCACCATACGTCTGAATCCGAATTGTGCAGTGGTTTGACTGTAATCGGCCGAAACCTGCTCAATTTTGAAGACCATGTTCGGTGGTGGCTAAGATTCGAAAACAATTTGAAAAGCCTTTTTGTCTATTACAGTTCGCAGGCATGGGACCTTGCGATTAATCAAAGAAAAAGCTGGGAGGACGCCGTCTCCGAACGTTTGCGCATGGACTACTCGAACTTTATACGATTTGCAAGTGATTTTGGCATATATCCAAAATATATAGGAAACGACAAACGCTGCAGATTTTCTCTATTGCACTCTTTCCTGTCTGCAGCACAAGGTACACGCACCGATCCGTTCCATAGATGCAAATTCAGCAGTCATATAACCGTGGGAGAAGGGCGTCACAAAAAGGGAAACATATCTGCAAAATACTGTGTGTTTTGTGGGGAGCGACAGTATGTACTGTCCCATCACGCAGAAGAAAAACTTGAGCAAGAATTTAAGCTACACTCAGACAAGGAAGGTCATGTGTTTATCCACGACTTGGCCCAAATTTTACACCACGCTGGCGAGGACCAATTGCCTGCCCAGGAGTTCTTTGTAGAACAGATATTGACCGAAGTAGCTTCGGTAACGAAAAAATACACGTTCTACGACCCCGAAAATAATGATGCTTCCTCTATCAGAGAGGGGAAGTGTGTGAACCAAGGACAGTTCATGTTTGCAGTCGAGCAAAGTCGGCGACTGCGAGGCCAGATATTGCACGGACAATTGACGTTTCCAGAGTTTATGCATGCCTTGAGTTTGTGCGCTACAAACGCTTTCGTGTTTGAAAAAATGCCGTACGAATGGGAATTTCCAATGCAAGAAATTTTCAAAGTCATGGACCCAACATTTCGTGTAAAATTTGGAAGGGCCATTGAGACCGAAGTCAACGATGACGTGGAAACAGACCCGCTCATCGATGGCATCAAAAAGCATTTTCGAGCCATACTTGAAACGTTGTACGAAAAATACCGATTCTTGGAGGACGGTCTTAACGTGCAGAGTATGTCCTCGGATGTATTTATTCTCTTTGTTCAAGACTGTCGAATTCTGAAAAAGATAACCTACGAGCAGGCAATTAACATGTTCAAAGCTACACTGTCCAAGTCCTCGAACAGCATGCGCCTAAATTTTGATCAATTCTGTACTGCTATTGATGGACTACTTTTTGCAAACTTTTGTTCCCAGGAATCAAGCCCTGCGCCACTGTCTTACTTTGAGCCGATTGGTCCTGGAACTGGAATCACCCACTACGGCCTTACCCTCAGAAATGCAATTGCTAAACTTAAAGTGCTGTACGAGCAGTACAATCCCGTTGGTCGGTCGACATCCATTGCCCCCAGGGATGGACCAAACATGACTAGGAAATCTCCTGAGAGAACGATGTCTCCCAAAAACAAGCAGCGGAAAAATAAGAACCGCGCCGGCTCGTTTTTACGGATGGCGAGCGGCAAGGGAGATAAGCACGGTGGTAACAGTATCGCAAGATCTAGGCTGAAGCGCGCCATAAGGCAAAAGACTGGGAACATGATGAAACTGTCAAAACTAGGCTTCGGGACAGCGTTTAGAAGGGAGGCCCGGGCAGTTCACGTTGAAAGAATGATATGGGATGTGCTGGAAGAGGAAGAGGAAATTTCCCGGAATAATCAGGCCTCCTTGGAAGCTGAACCATTACCTAAGCCGCAATTGGCGGAGGAAGCAGAGCTCGTGGTATCGAAAAAGGTTCCGAAAGCACCCAGCACAAATATCAGGAGTAGAATCGGCGGGAAGAAGCGCCCAGGGCGCACGTTAAAATTAGCCGAGGGAGCATTCAGTTTTGGGAGGCCGATGTTCAAAACCAAGAAAAAGGCTTCAGTAATCTCGGCAGGGCTTGAGAGTCGCAGCAAATACTTGAATTTATGGGAGGCAAACTCGCGGCAATTTAAAGATATTGTAGGACGAGAAAAAGAAATATCGTGCGTTTCACCAGAACCACACCAACCGTTGTCGAAAGCTCTGTTCATGGGGGTCTTCATGGATTCCCAACAACGCATCAAAGACAAAAACGCAATTTCGGTCCAAACAATGCATGAGCAAGTAATGGCAATGACTAGGAAACAGAGTACGCGGAAAGAAACCATGCTTTCTGCGGTATGCAATGCCCCTTACCACCCTGGCTTTGGTCATCTATGCTTGAACTCTTGCGTGAGAATGCTTGACCCGGGGAGTGAGCAGGACGTTGAGGTTATTGAACAATTTTTTGAAGCGCAACAAGACTTGCAGGATGGAAAATTCAATGCAGCAACTGCAATGCTGAAAAAAGCACTGTCTACAACTGTAGACTTGCTGCTAGAATTTCACAATGTTACTGCTCCGAATGATGCAGGAAAGACAAATGCGCGCAACGAAAATCGACGGTTTGATCCCGTATTTGACTTGCATGACGAGCGTTCGCAACGCGCGTCTCATATTTTGGAAGCGCTGGCATGCGTGGCTGATGCTCACAACAATCATGAAGACAGTGAAGGATACAGAAATCAGCAAATCCACTCTGCAAAGTCGGCTTCGAGCCGAACGCGTGGACAGTTGCTCGTGCTGGCATGGGAGTCCATGGGAACGTATTTTGCACGGCAAGAAAAGACGCAAGATGCCTTGAAACAGTTTTTGCAATGTCGTGGCGAATTTGAATCTGTCGCGGACCCACACATAAAATGTCGAATAATGATTGCGTTGGCAACACTGTACCAGCGTCTTAAAAATTCTCCAGAGGCTATAAATTGCGTTCAATACTACATAAACATAATGCAGAAGGAGAAAGACTACAAAATGCAAGCAAAGGGCTATCAAATTATTGGAAACATTTGCAGCAAGCAGGAAAATTATGAGGAGGCAATAAAGAATTGGAAAGATTGCCTTGTTTATCTTCCCAAGCGATCGCTGAAGCGGACGGCCATTCACGAGTGCATAGCGGCCGCATTAGAAAAAAGCAAAAAGTTCCAAGATGCTGCCGTACAATACAACAGCATCGTGGCCCTCCAGAAAAACCGTGTTATTGCATGTCGCTACTTATTTTCACAGGCGAAATGCCACCTAAGTTTTTTGCATTTAGTTTCTGATAAGGATAAAAACTCTAGTAGTGACAGTGAAGAAGCGGCACAGCCTTCTAGCGTTTCGCCCCGATCGAAATCGTACTCTTATCGAAGCGCCATTCGCCTGTATGAAAAATTTATTGGGCTACGGTCCGTGGACGACACATTGGAGGCGTACAAAGATGTTGCCACTGCCTACTTGCGTTTGGGAGATGTCCTGTCATTTTTTGGTCAAGAGTATCATAGTGCTATAGGCGCTTACGAGGAGTCCAGAAAACTGGCAAACAGGATTGAGATTGGAGTGCATGGGACCCCTCTGATGGCACAAGCGCTTTACAAGTTGGGCTGTTCGATGTCCCTCATAGGAGAAAACCATGAAGCTGTGACGGTGCTGCACAGGGCGTTGCTATCCTCCCTGGATTCTGGCCAACCACAATTGACATGTAACATTTACAAACACTTGGGCCGACTTAAAATAACTTTTCACGAGAATAAGGATGCAAAAAAATATTTTGGAAGATGTTTGGCTCTCACAAACGAAGATTCGGCTGGGCATGATGTTATGGGTGCACATTTTGATTTGGGCATGTGCATGCTGCAGACGTTTGACGACAGTAACGAAAGGGATGAAAAATCTCTCGCTGTTTTGGAAGAGGGTATTTTTCACTTTAACAAGTTGCTTGACAAGGCCGTTAAATTTAAAAACGAAAAAAGGCGAGCCCAGTCGTTCGCTGGATTGGCTGAGTGCAAATGGCGCATGGGCGAAAACCTCCAAGCAGTCGAGGACTACAACCGCTGCATTACCCAGCAAAAGGCGCTTGGTGACACCCGCGGGGAAATGGAACAGTGTTGGGCTTTGGGGAATTTATACGTATCCATGGGCGAGTACGCAGCTGCAAGGGATCAGTTTGAGAAACAAATTAAGTTGGCAGCGCTGCACAAAGATGCCACGGCGATGCAAAATGGTGCAAACATGCTTTCAAATGTTTACACGGAAATTTACCGGGTGGAAAGTCGTTCCACACCATCAGCAACCACACAGTAAAAAAAACTCATCGATTATTCAGTTGTAGTATATTAAAATACAACTACAGTGTAGAACTACCCATTGCCTATCATAAAATTAATATTTCCACCAGTACATTACTATGATGGTAGAACGACTATAATAAATGAGTCATCATCATCATCGGCTCTTCCGTCTTCCGTCTCGGCTCTCTTTTTTTTTTTTTGGTGGTCGACGAGAGTGTAGGCCTTCTTTCTCGCGTCCTCAGTAGTCCTCATCAATCACAATTTATATATAACGGTTTCTTTTTTTTCGATCACAGATAGAAAAAAACTTACGGTCTTCTTTGAATTAAATTCGTAATGACGGCATGAAGACTGCAGAGACTCCTTTTCAAACTGACACTTGTGCTGTAAAAAATCATCATTGCCTTCTTTTGACAACGACTGAACGAACAGTTTTCGACTGACTACAAAGACAATGGCTGAACGGCTTTCGGCGCCAGGAAAATATTCTTTGTACTTTGGTAAATTTTTGTTACCACCGTTCCATTCTGGAAACTGTTTCCTAGTATCTTTTTTCTCAATTTTGATACCCACTTCGGTCTGGTACTACAATGCGCAATTGACTGCTTTTAACGGTATCATGGGGACTGTCACATTCTTTTTCTCCCTTTACTTTTTGGTCAGAGCTTGGGCAGTCGAGCCGGGAATCCTCCCCACCGTGGACACGGAAGAGGCCAGGAGTGATGGGCGTTTGGTTAAAAAAATTTCCCTGGATGGCAAATTATACGACCTCTCAGCATTTAGAGCAAAGTTTTGCAAAGAATTAGGTGTAACAATAGAACGATTTGATCATTTTTGTCCCTGGACAGGCAATGGCGTTGGCGTTCGAAACTATTTTTATTTTTTTATGTTTCTTGTGTTCACAATTGCGCACGCTTCGTTTGTCGGCGTGACTTCGTTCCTGAATGCCAGCTCTAACGTGAAATCCCGCCACGTCTTGGTGGCAATAGGGCTGTATTGCATTGGTATTGTTTCCTTGGTTGGTTCTTTGCTTGTGTACCATATCTACATTATAGGGCAGAACATTACGACTGCCGAAAAAATAAAAAATGTATACCGGGGGAGCAATCCTTACAACGAAGGAATTGCAAAAAACTGGCAGTCCTTCTATTTGCAGGCAACCAACCAGCCGAGGGTATCTTATGTATGGAACGGAAACGATTCCACAGGCTGGAAAACTCCGTACAAACATTCCGCCCATATTGGGGACGATGACGAGGATGGGGACGAAGAAAAACAAGACTTGCTGAAGAGGTTCCCCTCTCCAACATTTGCAGCGCTATGAAACTTTAAGTTGTCACATTATCAGTATTTAAAAAACGTTGGCGTTAATGCGATTTCACTAACTGATTCGGATCATGCATAGAGTACATATGACAATGAAAAAAAAACAAATTATATAGTATGTTTTAAGACTCTCATTGTTCATATGATAGTCAAGTGTTTAAATCTGTTAAATTAAAAATTATCTTGCTCATGTTTTAACGAAGAAGTATGATACAAAAAAAAAAAACTAATGATATACAAATTCGTAAAAGATTTTAAATTAACATAAACATCTCAGAATTAAACCGGTACAGGTATACAGGTACCACCGGTAAGATAACTCATCGTACACTTATCATAAAAAACAAGAAAATTGGCTGTTATTTAAGTAATTAAATTTATCATATAAACAAATTATATTAGTATGTTTTAAGTCAAAAAAGAAAAGAAAAAAGAAGGTAAAACCTTTCAAGAACCCAAACTCCTCCTTATCATAAATTTACATATTATATAATTTGTTTTTTTTTCATAAATATATACCCTTCATAAAATTAAACTCAGATTATTATTTTCATGCACATGGAAACAAATCTGACCTGTCTGAAGACCTCTTTGTGAATAAATTTAGTATGTGCGCGCATTATGCCTGCGCTTTTGTAACTCAGTTTCTTATCGGGGAAACAACGCACTTGTCCGCATGTTTTTCGTTGACGACTGGCCATATCGACTTTGATACCCAACATGGTTCTGGAAAATAGAACCCTTCATAGTCTCGCTGAATCCGATCAGTAAATTGTCGCCAGCATGACCAAGGGACAGTCCATAAATCAGTCGTCTCGACTTTTTGCTGTTCCTTGGCGGCTTCGCCATCTCCAATTGTAACTGCAAACGCGGTTGCATGCACTAAAAACTCAAAACCAGCAGCTGTGAGTTCGTACGAGTAGTGCATTTTGCTTAAATAGGGAATATTGAAGTGTTCGTCGAAGGGCAGTGCTGGGGTCCTCACCATCATCAACGGTTGGTATCCAAACTCGTATTTTGCACGCACAGATTTTTTGCTTTCATACCACACCTTGTGGTTGGTCGCGTGCGTTGAGTATTTAAACGCGTCGCCTACCATTCCATAAGGTTGTAACTCTTCGTTCTTCATGTTCCAGACCAAATTGTACTTGGTCGACGGGACACCTTTTTTCGCGAAATTCGAAGTCGTGAATTCAAATGTGGGCACAACGATTGCTGTCCGATCCCTCCACGTAAGCACTGACCGCTTTGTCCGCTGCAATCCGTCCATACTTTCTGGGCTTAAAACGAAACCGTTGTCCCACAGCAGCACGGTCTTGGTGACCACTGCTGCCAGCGCTGCATTGCGGGCGCGGTTGATGGGGTACATTGTTTCCAAAGCCTCCTTGTAGTGCCCCTCGCCATCTCCATCACGCAGCCGTGGCTTCACCACAGAAAACAATATTTTTGAGTTGGGAGTGGAAGAGAGTGCCTTAAGAGCAGATGCCACCTCTTCCACGGATTTTTCCATCGCAACAACTCCGACGGAAACATATCCCCCCCATGCCTTCGCAGTTTTTGTAAGGTGCTGCAACTGCTCTTCAGAAATATCGCTTAGCGCCAGAGACATTGTAATTTCTAACTCCGAGACTATCGTGCCAGCGGTTACCTGCCTCCACTTGCTAAACACTGCGTTTTGTCCCTCACCCCCAATTCCTACTCGTCCTCGGAACACAAAAGCTCTTCGAGGAAACGCACTCGTAGATAAATATTTTTTCGAAAGCCGCTTCTGAGTAGAATCAAACGACATATGGGGCGGTCCAATCAACTGCACCCCTTGAACTCTTCGCCGTGCCGGTCCGGGTTTCTTCTCTGCCGAAGGGTTCCGGTTATCGACATTGCTCAGGTAGGACGAAAAGTGTAAGGATTTTGTACTAAACAAGAAGTTCCCTCGGAATCTCTCGGAATTTTTGTACTTATTTGACGCTGCCATTGCCTGTTCCAAAAAAGACTGCTTCTTTCTACCCAATTTTAATTTCACCAGCATCATCATCGTGTATTCGAAGGCGTCGGGGCCCTGCGCGCCGAACCCATGCTCCTCAAGGCTCCAAAACTCTTTCCGTGCCTTGGATAAAGGGGTGTACGCAAATGCGTAAACATTCTCTTTTAACAACGACTGGGCATTTTTAATCCAATGTTTTGGGGTTTTCGACAGTTTTAAAATAAGGCGAGAGGCGTCCGATTCCCTTACCCTCTTCGTCATCAAATCCCATGGCACCAACTTTTCGAATGGGACCTCCACGTCGTCGATCATTACAACAGGAATGCAGCCCACTAGGGCGCCCTCGTACATATTTATATCGTACGGGGCCAGGCCTCGGGTGGATATGCAAAAGATGGATGTCCGCATTTCGTCTATGTACTTCATCGATGTTTTTTCCATTTGTTTCAACAAAGAGTTGCGCTTAAAAAGTTGTTGTATCTTCTGCCTCAGCCCGTGACTGTAGACGCGGGACCGGCTCAGCTCGGAATCGCACGTGGCAACACACTGTTCCAGATTCAAATCTGGGCGGTCCCAACAAACGTCTTTTGACGGTGTCACACGCGGCCTCAACGTTTGTTCTTCGTACGAACCGTAGAGAACTACAATTGAGAACCACGGGTCGTTTTTCTTCTCGAGTTGCATCCGACCTGCGATAAAAGAAAACTGAGTGCGCTTAGGGTGCTCACCACTTTTCAAGTTCAGCCTCTTCCGCTGAGCTTTCAAATGCGATACAATACGGTTCATATCCACTACTGGCGGTATCACAACGTCTTTGCTGGAGTCAAAACATGGTGTGTTGGCGTCGCCACTGTACGTCAAAAATATAGCATTTCGAATCCTCTTCATCATCTTTGCTTGCGTGTCGCTTTCTAGCCTCCAATCGTCTAACGGGTTGCCAATGCACGGTCCGTACGCGTTGGGGAACACAAAAATATGATCCTTGCCGTCGTTCCTATTCCAATACGGCAGCAGCCGCAGCCGGGAAACAGCTTTCAGAATCATTTTCCGGATCTTTTCCCGGGAAACCTTTTTGTTCGTTCCAAAAGCGGCCACTGCCGACGTGTAAACAGGGACAAAGAAGAAGTCGGCTTCTTCTGGGTTCTCCGTCCGCAACGAGGAAACGTGCATAAGCCGTTGGTGAAAATAGGCGTCGGCACCTTTGTGGTGAGCGCTGGCAAATAATTTCTTCTGCTTTCTTAGCAGCTTGAACGGGGCTACATTGAACCATTTAGGAAGGGAATACACGTATATTTTTAATTTTTTTGCTTCCTCTGCTAACTTTCCAACTTCGGGCCTGCTCAGCGGCGCCCTGTATGCGTGGGATAAGTTGCGCGGGCGGGCGGGCTCGCCGTTGCCTGCGTTTGCTGACCCCAGGCCCCGCGCCTCAGGTTCGACAAAGGCACTGCCCTGTATGGAACTACCATGAATGACCTGGGTATCCTCTACGGTAAAAATGGCAGCAAGAAAAAACCATGATATAGACAAAAACCAAACGACAAAAAAAACCCGGGATGCAACGTTTCTCCAACGAGACTCAATCTGCTTCGCCTCCGAGTCACTTCCCATCACTTTTGTATCTACGGTGGAGTGAGCTCCCAGCAGTCCACTTCTAGGTGCAAGACCAAGTCAGAAAATTGACAAAGGTAACCTTCCCTTGATGCTTATCTTTTCAATCACCAGCAATCCAATATGAACAGAACAAATTAAACCCTTTTCCTTTCCGTACTCCTTTCATTGTCATAGTTTACAAAAACAGTAATAATATATAGTCGATCAATTATTATATTTTTTTATTATTATCAATAATATTATAATACAATTGTATTATAAAACCGATGATGACAGAGGGAGGAGGAAGGAGGAGGAAGAGGAATATTTTATTTAAACTTCTTCTTTTTTTTTTTCTTTTTTTTTTTTTAAACAAAAAATTGGCTGTTATTTTTATATACTATATATTTAATAGGTAAGTATTAATTAGTCGTCTAAAAATTTTTGTGTTGTTTGTACTGCTGCGAACTCACCTCTGCTGATGATGTGATTTTAGTAATCATCATACCCTTGTCACTTTGCCTTTTTTTTCCATTCATTTATGTACGCGCGTATTTTAATTCTTTATAATCCGGTCGATAGTATCCTCCTTTTTTAATTTTAATCAACTATAGATTTCTTTTGTACATTATATATATTTATTTACATGCCGGACGACAAAGCTCGTTCGATTAGCAATAACTCATGTTGTAACCTCGTTTTGTAATCGTATACGCTCTCATGGCTTTCTCTTTCCAGACCTTTGCAAGCATCCAACGGCGCCCTGGCAGTTGGCTGTACCGGTAATGGTGCCAGTGCTGCTTTCGGGAGGTTCTGCAATTCCCTGCTTTCCGCGCGGACTGCTATGCTTTCTTCGTCGGGTGAGACTGCTTTCACAGCATTCTCGCCTTTTTCTTGCTCTTCCTTTGACTCTGGTAGCGCTTCGCATTGGTACTCATCGTCTATGTCAGAATATAAATCTGATCCGTTTGAATCTTCCTCCTGTGCCTTTTCTATGTCTCTTTCTATCCTGGCGGACTCGCAGCCCTCAACTGCCTTTGACAAAGCCAATCGTGAGTGTTCGGTGATAACAACTTTACCGAGCGCCTTAGTAGGTGACTCGACCATGTTCCGGACAGTCACGGGAAGATTATCAAATGCACTATGGTTGTCTGCGTTGAATTCAAACTTTAAGGCCCCTTTTAACCACTTGTCGTGCTGCCCATTATTTACAGTCGTGTCGGCAACGTCTTGGTTCAACAATGAAATTAGGCCAGTGCAGATTGCCTCCATTCGTCTATGCTCTCTCCTGTTCGCAGTTGGATTGCCGGTTGAGCCCTGTTGTTTTTCGTGCTCCGC
>JACKZZ010004702.1_pt1 | contig 17088 bp, 19 predicted proteins | sample 8027871 | NCBI WGS metagenome assembly JACKZZ01 (sample SAMN15724774, study PRJNA655200) | protist metagenome | isolation source: fluorescence activated cell sorting (FACS) single amplified genomes of... | place: USA: West Boothbay Harbor, Gulf of Maine | collected 2000-07-19
CAGCACAAGCATTATTTGGAGCCATAGCTATTGACGGTCGGCTGCCTATCACTGCCTCTGAAAGAAGTAAATTTAATACAGGTATAACAACACAAAGTTTATTGCGATTAGGATTTGACATTCCTGAAAGCGTAAGGATGGATTCATATACTCTAGCCAAAATTGATGGACTTGTTCAAGAAGCAATTAATACTAAAGCTACTCCAGGAGGAGTTGTTTTAGTAGCTAAGGATGGAAAAATTATTTATAATAAATCTTATGGTTACCATACATATTCTAAGAGAAGACCTGTAACTACTACTGATATTTATGATTTAGCTTCTGTTACGAAGATTGCAGCTTCCACCATATCAATGATGAAACTTTATGAAGATGGTGAAGTGAATGTCTATAACCCAATGAGTAATTATGTTTCAGAACTAAAAGGTACTAATAAAGAATCTATGACCATCCACGATATGATGGCACATCGAGCACAATTATACCCATGGATTCCTTTTTATGAGCAAACCGTATCTAAATGGAAACAACCACTTCCGAAATATTATAGCAGCAAAAGAAGTACAACCTTTAATACTCCTATTACTGATAAGCTTTTCATGAAAAGTACTTTCAAAGACGAAATATGGAACCAAATTTACGAGTCTGATTTGTTAGATACTAGAAAATATAGATATAGCGACTTGGCATTTTACCTAGTCGCAAAAACCGTGGAAAAAGTCAAAAATCAACCTCTGGATATTTATGCCAATCAGAATTTTTATACAAAACTTGGACTCCACTCTACTACTTTCAATCCATTAGATAAATTTTCCAAAACTATGATTCCCCCAACAGAGGATGATAAATACTTTAGAAGAAGTCGAATACAAGGAAATGTTCATGACATGGGTGCTGCTATGTTAGGAGGAGTTGCTGGGCATGCAGGTTTATTTTCTAATGCTAATGACTTAGCCATTATTATGCAAATGTTGTTAAATGAAGGATACTATGGTGGTCAACAATTTTTCAGTCCTTCAACCGTTCGATTATTTACTACTCGACATACCGAATGCTCGCGCAGAGGAATAGGTTTTGACATGAAAGAATTAAATGACAATCGATCACAAAATATGTGTACCCAAGCCTCAGATAATACATTTGGACATTTAGGATTTACGGGGACTTGCGCTTGGGCAGACCCAGATAATAATTTAGTTTTTATATTTTTGACAAATCGAACTTATCCTTCAATGAGAAGAAACAAATGGAGTGGAGAGGATTTCAGACCACGAATCCAAAGTATAATTTATGACGCGTTGAATACAACAATTAAATGAACCTATCTTTTAACATAGCCAAACGATACATTTTTTCCAAAAAATCAACGAATGCGATCAACGTCATTTCGGGTATTTCTGTTTTTGGAATTGCAATAGGAACATCTGTGATGATTTTACTTTTTTCCGTCTTTAATGGTTTGGAAGATTTATTAACTGGCTTTTTTAATACTTATAATCCAGATGCCAAAGTAGTTCCTTTTTCTGGTAAAACATTTTTGCAAGATTCTATCGATATTGCTCAAATTGAGAGTCTAGAGGGCGTAGATTTCATTTCAAAAACGCTTCAAGAAGTAGCCTTTTTTGAATATGGTAGTGGCGGTGATCAAACTTTTGGGATTGTAAAAGGAGTAGATAAGAACTTTGCAAAAGTCAACAGAATTGATTCGATTATTCGCGAAGGAGAATACACACTCAAAATCAATGATAAAGAAATGGCGGTTCTTTTACTCCTATTACAATTTACTCAGCCAAAAAGAAAAAAGTTTCAGCTACTAGTCAACCATTTAAAAAGGTTTCCATTTTTCCCTCTGGAATTTTCGCCGCTTACCAAGAAGAGTTAGATAATCAATACGTCTTCACTTCATTAAAATTTACAGAGGAACTATTGAGCTTACCTAATAAATTGAGTGCACTAGAAATAAAATTTAATCCTGACATCGATCAATCAAAGACGATTCAAGCTATTAAAAAAATCATAGGAGCAAAATTTGAGATCAAAGATCGCTACCAACAAGAAGAAACTTATTTTAATGTTTTGAAAATGGAAAAATGGTTGATGTTTGCCCTATTAAGTTTTGCTATGATACTGGTCGCATTTAATATGGTGGGAGCATTATGGGTAATTGTATTGGATAAAAAGAAAGACATTTCCATTTTGAAATCCATGGGTGCTGAAGATTATCAAATTAGAAATATCTTTCTGAACAATGGAATTTTGCTCACTAGCTTAGGAATCATTATTGGAATAGCATTGTCTATCTTATTGTATATCATTCACCAAAAATGGGGACTTGTTACAATGCCAGAAGGCTCTATTATTGATATTTATCCTTCAAGTTTACGACTTGGAGATTTCGTCATTGTTTCGGCTACGGTAATGTTAATTGGACTGGTGGCAACTTTGGGGCCAGCTAGGCGAGCTTCAAAAATCAATGCTTTGATTCAGGAAGGATAATTTCTTTATTGACATATAAAATACAGAACTAAAAATATTGACATTTAATATTCTAAAATCTCTTCCTCCTCTATTCTTTTCAAAATATTATTATTTTTGCGTTTAAAAAAAGTATGGAAGAGTGGCAAATAGAATATGAATGGCTCCGAGTCAGGCACGTAGTCAAAAAATCGATGGGTAAAACAGAATTACCCAACTTAAATAATATTTTATTTTTAATTGGCATTCAAGAGTTAGGTAGATTCGATGACAAGTTTTCCAAAGAAGAAAAACAAGACTTGATGCACATTGCTGTGTGTACTTTATTAGAACCGGATGGTTATTTTAAATTTAAAGGTAGAGATGCTGATGGTTGGCCTCACTTTGATCCGATTAAATCTGTCGGAATTGAAGGAGTGAGAAATCAAGAAGAATTATTGAAAGTCAAAGTAATCGAGTATTTTAAAAACTTACATGATGAAGAAGAATAAAATATTGATATATTCCTAAATATTCATCACTTCCCTTAATTATAATATTTATAACTAAAAAAAATATGAAACGAATAATATTACTATCTTTTTTTGGATTCCTTTTCATGCTTTCATCTTGCAATAAAGAAACCTCTCCATATGCGATTATCAAAACCGACCTGGGAGATATCAAGATCAAATTATTCAAAAGTACCCCAAGACATACAGAACAATTTATCACATTGGCTAAGAGAGGTTTTTATGATGGTCTAATTTTTCACAGAATATTAAAAGGTTTTATGATTCAAGGCGGTAATACTCAAATTAGGACTGAAGAAGTATCTGTTGAAATAGCTGCCAATCCAGCAGAAATTGATCATGAAATTGGTGAATATCACTATCGAGGCTCACTATGTGCAGCCCGAACTCCTAATCCTGAAAAAAGATCTGGATCTCAATTTTACATTGTAGACGGATCTCCAGTAACCGATCAAATGTTGGATAGTTATTCACAAAGAAATGGGGTTAGCTATACAACTGCTGAAAGAGATTTATACAAACAAGTTGGGGGAGCTCCAATGTTGGATGGTGATTATACGGTTTTTGGAGAAGTTATTTCAGGAATTGAAGTTGTTGATAAAATTGCTGCTACTCCTGCTCCTCCAAATCCAAGCGGAAGTCGCCCTTTTGATGACATAAAAATGAAAATATACATCGTTTTCGAATAATTCCTCACAAAAAAGAATAATACATAGTTATGATTTTCACAAAAAAAACAATTGGCTCATGGTGCATTATTGCAACCTTATTTACAGCTTGTTCTAAGCCAATTGCAGATTTTCGAATTTCTGATGAAGCGGTAAAAACAGCACCTGCAAAGATTACCTTTAAAAATAAAAGTAAAAAAGCTGAATCTTACCAATGGGACTTTGGAGATGGAAATATTTCTAGTGAAGAAACTCCTTCTCACCAATATTTCAAACCTGGGAAATACACTGTTACATTAAAAGCTGCTAAGGAAGATAAAATAAATACCAAATCTCAAATTATCGAAATCGAAGCTCCTGAAGAATGCCTGATTGAAATGGAAACTTCGATGGGTACAATGATTATTCTTTTATATAGCTCAACTCCTAATCATCGAGATAATTTCATTAAACTAACGGAAGAAGGATTTTATGATGATTTGCTTTTTCATCGAGTTATTAATGGTTTTATGATTCAAGGAGGTGATCCAAATTCTCGAAATGCCTCCTCTAATGCTAGACTTGGAAGTGGTGGGCCAGGTTACCAAATCCCTGCAGAATTTGTGGATTCCTTAATTCATATAAAGGGAGCATTGGCTGCAGCTCGTCAACCTGATACTGTTAACCCTCAACTCAAATCTTCCGGTTCTCAATTTTATATCGTTCAGGGAGTAAGTGTCTCAAGAGAACAATTAGATCAACTCGAAAAAAGAACTGGTTTAAAATATACAGATGCCCAGCGAAAAAAATATTATCAATTAGGCGGTACTCCTCAATTAGACCACAATTATGTGATATACGGACAGGTAATAAGTGGTATGGAAGTAATTGACAAAATAGCAGCCTCAACAGTAAATGGATCACGACCTAAAGATGATATAAAAATGAAAGTAAGAGTCATTAAATAAATATTTTTGACTCCTAGAGTAGAATCAACTAACAAAAATCAAACATAAAATAAATAGCTTATCCATATGATTAACAACCAAATTTTAGGAATAGATGTGGGTGCATCTGGTATAAAAGGAGCTATCGTGAATGTCAAAACTGGAGAGTTAATTACAGAGAGGTTTAGAGTTCCAACTCCCTCTCCTGCCAAACCAAAAGCAGTGGCTAAATCCGTTTTAACTATCGTAAATCATTTTAAATGGAAAGGGTTAATTGGTGTTGGATTTCCCGCTGTCATTCAAAATGGAATAGCTAAAACAGCTGCCAATATTGATAATAAATGGATCGGAACCAATGTTGAGAAACTCCTTTCTAAAACAACTGGTTGTCCTGTTTCTGTAAGAAATGATGCAGATGTGGCTGGAATTGCAGAACTTCAATTTGGTGCAGGGAAAAATAAAAAAGGGACAATTATTCTAATCACAATAGGTTCTGGCCTAGGGTCTGCAGTATTTACAGATGGTGTTTTATTAGCCAATTCTGAATTAGGTCATTTAAAATTCAAAGGAATGATTGCAGAACATTACGCTGCTGATTCTATTCGAAAAAAAATGAATCTTAATTGGAATGAGTGGGGGAAACGATTTAATGAATATCTTCAACATCTTGAATTTATATTCTCACCTGATCTAATTTTACTCGGAGGAGGTTCTAGTAAGAAATTCATTAAATATAAAAATTTACTAAAATTAGATTGCGAAGTTATCCCTGCAAAATTGCTAAATCATGCAGGGATAATTGGAGCAGCTTGTCTTGCCTCATTAAATAAAAATACCTTAAATTAATAGTCTAGGTCCCTTTTTATGGAACTTATATTCCTAAATAGTTGTAGTAACTTATTAATGACTACACCCACATTTCTGTGTTCATTATAGCATACACCAAATCATGTGCTACAGATATCCACTCATTTAAAAATTATCATTATCAAATTGCCAATTCTATAAATCGATATATATTTTGACTAAAACCATTTAATAGAATTGTCTCCATTTCTTTTGACAATTAATAATAAAACCTTTACCATTCCATTCAAACTCACAAATAATTTCCTCCCGAGAGTCTTTGTTTTTCTGAACAGAAGTCCTATTCGCAATCTCTGTTTGGTTAATGAATTAAAGTCGTAATCTTCTTTTTGATAGTTCTTCCTCCATAAATACATCAAATTTATTTGAAGAATCATTAATTATATCAGAAATTGCGTTTTCAATTATTAACTGAGCCCCTTCATCAAATTCCTTTACCGATTGCTCTAAAATAGTATCCTCCTCTAAAGTAGGTAGGTAAGAGGATGTCAAAGCAAATTAAAAGAAAAAAAGCTGGTTTTAATTTAATTATTTTCCAAGAAGAATAAATATGTTTGATTCGGAGGGAATTCTACATTTCAATAATCCAAACAATATGATATGCCAAAAAAAAGCACCTTTTGGAAGATTTCCAAAAGGTGCTTTTTTTAATTAATTAATTGGCAGTTACATCATAAATAAATTTATTACTGCCCTTACTTCCGAATCTTGCTCTAACTCTGGAGTCAATTTAAATAATGATTCCAATAAAGAAGCATTCTCTTCAAGCGCCAAAGTTAATGTTTTAAGAGCTTCTTCTCTTTTACTCATAGCAAATAAACATGCCACTTTACAATATAAAAGCTCTGTATCTACCGTGTATATTTGTGCCTCATCTAGGATAGAAAATGCCTCCTCGCTATCTCCCATCTTCATCAAAAAAGTAGCATATTGCGTCCAATATTTTCCTAATTCAGGAGCCATATCAGTTGCTTTTTGAAAAAACACTCTAGCTTGTTTGGTATTTTTATTTTTAAAGTAAGCTTCTGCAATCGCAATCAAATACTCCTCTCTATTGCAATCCGCTTCTATAGCTTGGTTGTAGTAATGTATTGCATCATCCCATTTTTCTTCAAACATATGACATTCTCCCATTCGAAATAACGCCATACTGTTGGATGCATTTTCCTCTATAGACTTTGAATAGTGTATTTTGGCAATTGAAATTTCACCCATATGTTCATGGCAAAAGCCTATTTTTGCAAATACATCACTATCTCCAGAAGATATTTCCAAAAATTCTTGGTACAAATTTAAAGCCTTCTCATAATTTTTTGCCATTATGTAGGACTCTGCGCCATCCTTGTATGCTATTTCAAATTTACTATTGATAATGAAGGAATATTCAAAGGCTTCTGCAGCAGTTTCGTAATCCTCGAGACAAAAATAGGCTTGGCCTAGATTATACCACGCTAAATAAGAATAAGGATGATCTTCAATTATTGCTAAATGCAATTCAACACTTTCTTCGTATAATCCAGCCATTTCAACAGCAAGCCAGATTTTATTTAATAAAATTGGATGATTTGGATCTTTTTGTAAGGCCTTTTTTAATACTGAGAACATCTTTTTGAAATCGCCATTGATTTCATGTATTTTCGCCAGCAAAAAAAGAACTTGTGATTGCTCTTCGTTTCCAGAGTTCTGATAGAGACTTTTAAGAATATTGTATGCTAACTTAAATTCCCCATAAGCAATCCAAACCTCTGCTTGCAATAAATTTAAATCAAAGTTTTCAGGTGAGTAAGACAAAGCTCTTTCTAAATAAACTAGCGCCTCATCGAGATTCTCTAACTCAACATGTAATCTACTTTTATGAAATAAAAACTCCATAGATGATCCATATTGAGCTATCCCAATATCACAAACCTCGAGAGCCTTTTCAACATTATCATCATTTTCAAAAAATAAGATCAAATCTAAAAGTGCCGTTTTCTCAAAAAAACCTACCGTTCCCTTTTGTGACATGTCCAAAAACCTTGAAATAAGCTTTTTTAATATATTTTCTTCGTGATGATATTTCATTTTTATTTCTCGTTTAAAGTGGTAACTGTTGTAAAGATTGAAAAAATCTTTTGAAGAAACTACTTTTTTAAAGAAAAAAAAATTAATAATTTTTAGTATTAAATTAATTCATAAAGTGTATAACTAATTGACAATCAATATATTATAAAATTAAATAAATTATAAATAATTTTAGTATAACCTTTAATACACTCTTCCTCACAGCTTAACACATGATAAAAAAAAACATGCAACTTAAGTAAAATGATATACTTAAAATAAATTCCTAGGAAAGACAAAAATTTAAAAATAAATATATTTGTGACAACACATTAAACAAAAGCTCTATTCATTTTGGAAAATACTGTTCTCCTTGCTAACTAAAAAGACACCGATAAATATCAACATTCCTGCCAATATATTAATAATGTTTAATTCATCTTTCCCAAAAGTCAAGGCTATAAAAGACGCAAATAATGGTTGAAAATAAATATAAATACTTGTAACAGAAGGGTTTACTATTTTCAAAGCAAATGCATTAAGTAAGTATGTTAAAAAAGTTACTGCTATTAACACATAAACAAATGAAAACCAAATAACAGGTGTAAAAGTAGACCATTCGATTGTTTTTACATCATTCCAACCGAAAGGTAAAACTATAATTATACTAAAGGTGAATACCCATTTAACTACAGTAATTGGGTGATATCGTTTCATCAACTTTTTTACTAAAACCAAATAGACTCCATATGAAATAGCATTAATAAAAATTAGGGCATCGCCTAATAATTGATCACGTTGCAACGAAAATGAACCTCCTTTACTAATTAATATAATTGCACCAAATGCACCAATTACAATTCCAATCAATTTCTGAACAGTAATTTTCTCTTTTATTAAAATCGCAGAGGCAACTAAAACGAGAATCGGGGTAGTGGTCATAATCAATGAAGCATTGATTGGAGTTGTATATTTTAGTCCCATAAAAAAACACATCTGATTTAAAGCAACGCCAAAAAAGGCACACAAAAAAAGCATTGGAATGTCTTCTTTTTTAATTTTTTCTCTAACGAAAACTAGATGAAAAAACCAAAACAATCCCACACCACTCAAAATCCGGAAAACGATAAATCCAAAAGGTAGAATATAATTATCATCTAACACTAATTTTGCTATTGAATAATTAGCCCCGTATATTAATGCTACTAAAAAAAGTGCAATATGTGCTTTGGCAACTTTAGACATAGGTAGGTTTTATCCAACTAAAACAATAAAAAAATCGATGCTTATAAAATATATAAGCATCGATTTTGTTCTTCAATTACAGAAAATTATGGCTATTTCTCGAATCTTTAATTTCCATTTTGGATGTTCTTACGTCGTTTTAGTCTTTCCTTCTTCCTTCTTTCTTTCATCATATCCAAAATAGTAGTTTTAAATTCTCTTTCGGCTAATTGTAATGTTGCAATTTTTCGAATAGACAAAACTTTTTTTAACTTTTCAAAAAATTCTTTTTTCAAATCTAGTAACTCTTGATCTTTCTTAAAACTGTTGATTATTTGGTCTTCCAATTCAGCATCAGACATATTTTCAACTCTTTGTTTACTTTTATGTTTTTTATTTATTGATCTTTTAACTTTCTGAAATTGGTTATAAATTGGCCAAAATACAGCAGACTCCTCTGTAGTCAAATCTAAACGGTTAGTAATGTAAGCAACTTTTTGAGCTTCTATTTTTGCATTTGTATGGCCGACTTTTTGACCGAAAAGTCCTACTGTACAAAAACAAGCGAAACATAATGCTAAAACATGTATTTTCATAATTCAATTTTTTTTCGATATTCTAAATTTAGCTTTTGTTTTACTTAAAGGAAATCTTCCAATTCGGTAGCGTCTATATCATCTATTATTTCATCTATATATCCGTCTAAATCCTCATCATTCATTTTAATCTTAGTCCAACTAATTTCTTCTTCATCGCCCAAAACATTTAGTAACTCTTGTATTTCAAAATCATCTATATTTGTTTTAACATAATCTTCTAAATCATTTGAAGTCAAATCTACTACTGAAATATCCACCTCATTTAAACCGTTAAAAATAGAGATGCAGGCTATTCCCAACATAACCATCATTGAAAATCCCATTGCAATTTTAGGACGAAAAAAACTAGCTAGTTGTTCTATCAGCTGATCAACCCAAGTGATTGTTGCTGCTGCCGAAATAGTTTCCTTTACTTTTTTATTTTTTGAAAAATCAATTTGATTTAAAATTTGCTCAGGGAGTTGATTGAAATAATCATCAGGGAAACTAAATCCTTCTTCTTTTTTCAACTTTGAAAGTAAAGGTGCAAGTTCTTCCAATTCGTCCTGAATTTCTTTTTTATTATTTTTCATTATAAACTATTAAACGTCCGTTTGCTCATTCAAAAATTGTTCAATTTTTTTTACTGCGTGATGATACGATGCTTTCAAGCCACCTACAGAGGTTTCCAGTATACCTGAAATTTCACGATAACTCATTTCCTCAAAATACCTCATATTAAATACCAATCTTTGTTTTTCTGGCAACAATTTTATTGCATTTTGTAATTTCAATTGTGCTTTTTTCTCATCAAAATAACTATCTGCACTCAACTTGTGCCTCATATCCAATTCATCATCATCAATTGAAGTAGTTGCTTTTCGTTTTTTTTTATTTAGAAAAGTTAAGGTCTCATTTGTTGCAATCCGATAAAGCCATGTATACAATTGGGAATTACCTTTAAATTTTTTTATGCTTTTAAACACCTTAATAAAAGTATTTTGAACCACATCATTCGCATCCTCATGATCATTGACCATTCTTCGGATATGCCCGTACAATCGCTCTTGGTACTTCAATACCAACCATCTAAAAGCTTGTTCCACATTGATATCGTTTTGGAGCAAGTGTAAAATTTCTTCGTCTGAAATATTTGAAATTGATTGCTGCAATATTTAAGGTTTGCTAGTTTGACTTAGGTAAGCTTTAAAGGTTTAACTCATAAAAATAAAAATTTTAATGAGAAATAGTTTGACCACACACCTTTTTAAAAAAGTGAGATCAATCCAATCAGACTGAACTCACTTTTTTAAAAATCAAATATTGACCAAATAAGTTATTTACTGGTTTGTAATTGACTTACATTATTAATTTTAGTAATTACTACATCTACTCTTCTATTTTTTGCTCGAAGCTCATCATTACTATTATTGTTTAGTGGCATTTTATCACCCAACCCAACCGTTTCAATCCGAAGTGGTTGAATAAATTTTTTAAAAACTAAATATTGCTTAATTGCTTTGGCTCTTTCCTCAGATAATTTTTGCAACGCCACCTTATTTCCTCGATTATCCGTATGTCCTTCAATACGAATCGACACAGTCCAGTTTTCATTTAAAAAATCCGCCAACTCATCCAAAGAAGCATAAGATTCCTCTAAAACAACTGCTTTTGATTGTTCAAAAAATATTGGTTTTAAATCAACTTTACTATTTAATTGCATTGGATTTAAAAACAAATCCATAGAATGATTTTTAAAATAAACATAATCTGACCTAAATGTAATTTCTTCTTCCTTACCAGAAAAACCAGCTTGCTCTGCAATTAACCGATATGTTTTCCCTTTTGGCAAACTCAACTCAAATGTACCATCATCAGATACGTAAACACTTTCTAAATGATCCTCCCCTATTGGAGCAAACAAAACTTTTCCAGGTTGTCTTTGATTTGTTTCAGTATTTAGAATTTGTCCTTTTACAATAACTTGAATTGGATTAGCCGGCATCAATTTTGCCTTGAAAATGTCTAATGATCCTTCCCTATTAGATGAAAAATAAAGAAAACCTGTTGCAGAATTAAAATAAGGTTGACTATCATCTGCATAAGAATTAATTGGTTCAACGAATCGATATGGCACACTCCAATCATCCCAATTATCTCCAGTTCGAATTAAATAGAAAATATCACTTCCCCCCAAAGTTCCTTTTCGGTTCGATGCAAAAAACAATCGTTTGCCATCTTCTGATAAAAAAGGAGACGTCTCTCGATAAATTGTATTTACCTTTGACCCGAGATTTTGCGGTTCACTCCATTCATTATGTCCAATCTTGAAACATATGTACAAATCATTTTCACCAAAACTATCTGATCGTTCCATGGAGAGAATCAAAATATTTCCATCAGCGCTCATTGCTAAATTAACATCAGAATTATTATTGGAGTAATTTCTTATTCCAATCGGTTCAGGAAAAGTCCACAAATTATCAGATGTTTTCCGAGTAACAGAAAACCCTTTTTCCAAACCTCCATATTGTGAAAATTTATTTATTACTATCAGCTCATTGCCATTGGGAGTCATTGCGCTCACACTATTTGGAAGAGCATTATTAAGTGGATAGCCTGGATGAGAAATTTTTTCAAAACTGTAAAAAACAGATTCTGCCATCCAAATATCTTGATTGAATTTTGAGCTTTCAGGATTTTGAACGTTACTTCCAGCTATATTTGAATAAATACTCCCTAATTTTTTCTGATATTCATTATCATTTAATAGAATAGAAATATCAGATCCATTCAACTTTAAAGTTCGGTCAAAAGTGGGATGTCCTACTCTGGTAAAATAAAGAGTTTTTCCATCAATACTAACCACAGGTGATATTTCATCATAATCCGAGGTGTTAATCCCATTATTCAGAGGTTCAACTTTAAAAATCTGAGCATTGATTGCAAAAGAAGAAAATAATATAATTAAAGTAAAAAGAAGAGATACTAAATGTCGATTCATAGTGCTAAGTGTGAGCTAGGGATTCAAAAAAAGAATTAACGTTTTTATCTTAATTTATATGTAATGGAGTAAAATATTTGAAGTAAACATTTTGATAAATTATAAATATATTTTAACACATGCAAGTTTTATGAATATAAAAACATTTAATTCAAGCTAAAGAAACATCACACCAACTATCAATTATGGATTTCAAAGCAATAAACATAGGCTCTCGACCAACCTTAGTCACTAAATCTTCTTCCTCCTCTAGAAGTGAATCTTCGATAAACGCTAATAAATCTTCTTGAGAACTATTCTCAAAAAAAACAGTAAGACGGTCTCTAAATTGTTTTGATGTCACTTCATTAATTAATTGCCAATTTTTTTCTTCAAATTTCCCTAAAACATCAGCGGAAGCTCTAGGTATTTCTCCTACTCCAATTTTTATTGATTTAAATATAACTAAGACCAAAAACAAAAAATACTGCTTTTCAGCATCAGTAAATAAATCAAAATTATCAGAAAAAATATAAGCTGCAATATTCGGTTGCTCCATACTTAATTCCACCGTAATTTCCTTGAATGCTTCTTCTGATCCTCCAATTTCCTCAGCAATTCGATCAATGATTTCTTCTGAAATAAATTTCATCTTTTTTTGCTCGAAAGTAAAACATTTTTGGGGTATTGAGAAATTTGATTAAGTAGATAAGTAATTCAGCCTTTTACTTGATTTTAGATTAACTTATAATTTTCCTAATATTCAAAATCCCTTTACCTTAAATTAACATCCAACTCTAAACTTTTCTTACATTTGTAATAAAACAAACAAATCGTGGAAGTAAAACTTTTTTCAGGAATCGAGTCAGAATATTTAGCAACAAAAATTGCAGACTTTTATGGTTTCAATTTAGGGGACAAAACCCTTTTAAAATTTTCGGATGGTGAGATGCAACCTATCATCAATGAGTCTGTTCGTGGCTCATACGTTTTCTTAATCCAGTCTACTTTCGCTCCTTCCGATAATTTGATGGAACTACTTTTAATGATCGATACTGTGAAGCGAGCCTCAGCGGGTTATATAACAGCAGTTATTCCATATTTTGGATATGCAAGACAAGATCGAAAAGACAAACCACGAGTTCCGATTTCTGCAAAATTAATTGCCAACTTGATTCAAGCTGCTGGTGCTAACCGAATCATGACAATGGATTTTCATGCAGATCAGATTCAAGGTTTTTTTGATATACCTGTTGATCATTTGAAGAGTGAAGCAATTTTTATAAAGCACTTGACAAAACAACAGAATATGTCTAATGTAGTTTTTGCCTCACCTGATGTGGGTGGTGTAAAACGTGCTCGAACATATGCTAAACACTTTCAAAGAAGATTAGTGATTTGTGATAAATATAGAAAACGGGCTAATGAAATTGCAGGAATGACTATCATTGGAGACGTAACTGGGGCAGATGTCATCTTAGTAGACGATATTGCAGATACTGCTGGTACACTTTGTCGAGCAGCTGATATTATTATGGAAAAAGGAGCTAAAAGTGTTCAAGCATTAATTACTCACCCAGTATTGTCTGGAAATGCCTACGAAAATATCAATAACTCAAAATTGAGTAAAATGATTGTAACAGACACAATCCCCTTAAAACAAGAATCAGATAAAATTGAAGTAATATCAACTTCTAAATTATTTGCTAAAGCAATCAGGAATACGCACGAACATCGATCTATTTCTGCTTTATTTGTTGGTGAGTAAAAAAAAAAAAATTAATCTTTTTTATAAAAACGGCGCAAGATTACTTTTGCGCCGTTTTATTATTGATTCTTTATGAATTTGGATGTTCTAGATATAAAACAAAATCGAATAAATTCCTCTATTTATTATTTTATGATCTATTTTGAATAGATCATAAAACTTATCAGGGATTAATCATTTTGATAACTCATTGATTATCAGTCATTATTTCGCCTAAAGGGTAAATATAAATTTAATTAAACTCTCTTTTTATTTTCAAATAATAATAAAAACCTTATCTTTGCGAGCCTTTTCAGAAAGGGCTTGAAAATCTGATATTTCTTAAAATTAAAATATTCATAAAATGGAGACAGTTGCCGTAAACGGAACCATCCGAACAGAAGTTGGAAAAAAAGCTACTAAAGCAGTTCGTAAGCAAGGTGAAGTACCTTGTGTAATATACGGAGGTGATAAAGTAATCCACTTCACGAGTCCCCCAAGTGCATTTAAACATTTAATTTTTACGCCAGAGTTTAAGTTGGCTGAAATCACACTTGACGGAACTGTTTATAAATGCATTCTTAAAGATGCTCAATACCATCCAGTATCTGATGAAATTGTTCACATGGACTTTTTGCAATTAATTGATGGACAAAATATAATTGTGAACATTCCTGTTTCATTTAAAGGAGTTTCACCTGGGGTTAAAGCGGGTGGTAAATTGGTTTCTAAATTGAGAACAATCAAAATCAAAACTACTCCTGACCAAATAGTAAACCAGCTGTTTGTTGATATCTCTGAAGTTACTTTAGGCAACTCTGTTAGAGTAAGAGATGTAGAAGTTACCGACAAAATGTTGGTGATGAACCCTGGTGCAACACCAGTCGCATCTGTTGAGATTCCAAGAGCATTGAAAAGTGCAGGTGCAGCAGAAGCTGCAGCTGAAGAGGAAGGTGGAGCAGTTGCAGAATAGTTTTAACAAAAGTACTTTTCAATATAAAAAAGAGGCGCAAGTAAAACTTGCGTCTCTTTTTTTTGTTTTAATAAGAATTAATATAAAAAATTATGGTAAAAGCATGGCTATCTGCATTTCGTCTAAGAACACTCCCATTGGCTCTAGCAAGTATTGGAATGGGTACGTTTTTGGCCGCATCATTTGAATCAATGCAACCAAAAGTATTTTTACTCAGCGCATTAACTACTATATTTTTACAGATTCTCTCTAACCTTGCTAACGATTATGGAGACTCAATTCACGGCGCCGACAGTATTTCCCGAAAAGGTCCACAACGTGCAGTTCAATCCGGTCAAATTTCTTCTAAAGCAATGTATGTAGCAATAATCCTTTTTGTATTTCTTTCATTTACTTCAGGAGTTTGGTTACTTATTGAAGCAACTAACTCTTGGCAGACGTTCGGATTATTTTTAATCCTCGGAATTTTAGCGATTATTGCTTCTATTACTTATACTGCAGGTAGCAATCCTTATGGATACATAGGTTTAGGTGATATTTCAGTTCTAATTTTCTTTGGATGGGTCGCAGTTTTAGGTACTTTTTATTTACACACCCAATTTATTGATTGGTGGATTATTCTTCCTGCTTCAAGTTGTGGATTTTTTGCGACTGCAGTTTTAAACCTAAATAATATTCGTGATATCGAATCTGATAAATTGGCAGGTAAGAACTCTCTACCTGTAAGAATGGGAAAAAGTAGTGCAATAAAATATCATTGGTTTTTATTAATCGCTGGGATTGTGAGTGCAGTAGCTTATGTTGGATTTAATTTCCAAAATGCTTCCCAATTTCTATTCCTAATTGTTTTACCTTTACTTTTTGTCAATGGAAAAGCAGTTTATGAAAAGACGGAGGCTTCACAATTAGATCCTTACTTAAAACAAATGGCCTTGACAACTTTGCTCTTTGTAATCACCTTTGGAATTGGACAGATAATTTAACATTTTCCAAAAAAACTATAAAAATTTACATTTGATCGAGGTTTAAAAAAACCTATGGCTTCATCACTTTTTTCATCATAGGATCAACCGCAGTCACTGTGTAACCTTGTTTCCTTAGTAATGCAACAACACCATTTTCTCCTCCCAAATGCCCTGCACCGACAGCAAAGAAAGTTGATTTTACTTTCATCATTCCTTCCATCAAAGGAATCCAATTTTTATTTCGACCAACCAATAGTAAATCTTCAAACTCTCCCACCCCCTCAGTATCACCTTCAATCATTTTATAAAGCGCAGGCAATGCCTGTTGTTTATATAAGTCCACCATTTGTTTAAACTGATCACCCCCTTCATCTGCACCTTTAATTGCATCGACTAACATTTTCGCCTGAGCTTCATACGGAATACTATCAAACATACTTAATTGAAATTCAATGGTTTCTAATCCAGCCATTTCCTTTTTAGTTTTTTGAGCCATTTCCATAAACTCCATTTCGTAAGATTTTAATTCCCCAGATTGCAAATCTCCCGGAGCAACATCTCCTGATGCAAAAGTAGAAAGGAATAATGGTTTCATTTTTTCTAAAAACATTAAAGGAAGCCCTAGTCCATTAAAGTGAGTTTTGACTAATTTATAATCCGCTTCGCTAATTAAATCCTTCAAGGTTTTACCACCTTCCATTGTAATTTTTCCCATCAATTTAAACAATACACTAACATCATTCATATCTTCCATATTGATTTCAAAAACTACTCTATCGCTTGCCGCAAAAGCTTTTTTCATAGACTCAGTTAAAAAGAAATCTTCTTTTTCAATCATATGAATTGTCCCAAAAACATAGGATGTTTCTTTTAAATCATTTCCCATAACTTTCCATAATAATGCATTCTCATTTGCAGCTAAACTTTGCTCTTGATCAATTTGTGCGATTACTTTTTGGGAAGAGTTACACGAACAAATAAAAGAAAATAACACTATCGCTAATCCTAAAAAATTTCTCATTTAAATGTATTTATTTTTATTAAAAAAATCTGACAAAAAAATACCACCACAATTACCTTTTAGTTGGCATTATCAAAATCTTTTAACATATTTATCAATAAATCAA
>JACKZZ010018613.1_pt1 | contig 17081 bp, 17 predicted proteins | sample 8027871 | NCBI WGS metagenome assembly JACKZZ01 (sample SAMN15724774, study PRJNA655200) | protist metagenome | isolation source: fluorescence activated cell sorting (FACS) single amplified genomes of... | place: USA: West Boothbay Harbor, Gulf of Maine | collected 2000-07-19
TGGGATTGTTGTTCAGGTGTTACTATACCAGAATGTGCTATCTTAATTACTGGACAAGAAGAAGGAGTACTTTACTATGACTTTGATACAAACTCAACAACTAAATTATTTGACACACCACCATACCAAAGATTAGATATAGCGGCAAGACAAAATAAGTTATGGGTCTATGGGGATTTGGGAGCAAGTTACGAAATTAAAGAATATGACGTAGTCTACTCACCATACTTCCAATACGTATTTAATAGAGATATTTCAGTTATAGCTTCTAATATGGGTAGAGGTTTAACACCTACGGAAGACCCTAATATATTATTAACTGCAAATGATAAAGTTTATAAAATAGACATAACAACAAATGTGGCATCAACCGCATACCAATTTGACTTACCTAGTGGTTTAACTTGTACTGGAGACATTATGTATGATAATGTAAATGGTAATATGGTTATTACTTATGGTAGTGGTACAACACAATATGTCGGTAGATTTGACTCAATAGGTACTCTATTAGAAGAAAGTCATATTAATACTACAACACCAGGTATTGGAGTTAATGAAAGTATTGATAGTTTATTTAATTATGGTACTTGGAATAACACAGGGGCATACCCAATATTTAATACACCATACGATGGACCAATATACGGTATAACTACAGAAAGAAGAGTTATTGAGTTATTAACTAACCCATTACAATTTGCACCGGTAGAAGCACAAACACTAACCTTAGTTAATCAAATAACTAATAAGGTACACGGAGCAACAAACATCTTTAATATTGTGAATGGTGAAATGCATGGTTGTGTTGATATATCAGGTGATACCTCAAGTGATGTTTATTGGTGTGATGGAATGTTAGGTTGTTTACCTTACCCGTCAAACGTAACACCACCAAACTCTTTTGGTCCACACCTTACTTTAACAGATTGTGAAACAAACTGTAATTTCGTATGTGGTGATTGTGCAGCTAGTTGTGAATGTACATTAGTTACATCACCACTAAGTAGTGGGTGCAACATACACAATAACATGTTAGATTGTATAACAAATAATCAAAATAATACAAATATTAATCAAGGTGGGGAAGGATGTTGTGATTGTTTTGGTTGTGGAAGTGTAACATACAATGGTTGGGACTACCCAACAAATCAATGGATTCAATATACTGTAACATCTAATGTTACATTCGGTAACTTTGCTACTATCTGGTCACCTACCGGAACCTATACATCAGGTGATGTTGTACAACATGTGTCTCCAAACGGTGATAGATGTTGTTATACTTACGTAAACCAACTTGTAGCAAATTCATTTGATAATCCATATACTGAGTGGACTTACTATTCAGATAATTACGCAAATAATATCCCACAAGACAAAAATAAAATATATTGGATACCTTGTGATGAAGATTGTCCAACAATTATAACTTGGTCTTGTGTTACAGGGACAACTAGTGTTAGTGGAACATCAAATTCAAGTGATACATGTGGTCCAGCAGTAGACACAGGAGCACAAGGACTATCGTTCACACCACAAATAGAACATATCGCTTATGGAGGTTATAGTTTTTGGTATACACCATTTGAAGATTTGAAATGGGATTGTGGAAGTCAACAAAATCCATTACCAACAAACCCATGTCCAGCAATTATTGGACATTGGGCTAAGATACTTGGTTGTAGAATAACACATGTTGTGGGCACACAAGCAACGGCATCACAAGGAATGATACAAACTACGTGGGCTGACTTTATAGACCAGATTAATGGTTTACTGGGTGGAAGTGTTTATAATTTCTCTTATGGTGATAGATGGCAAGATTTAGAAGCTATTCTAGGAAGTCAAAGTTATGACGGTAGACCAGTTCCAGGAAATTCTGTAGATATAGAATGTATTTGGGAATATTGTGTATGTGACCCTAATATATCTGGATGTGATTTATGTATGAGTAATGTTTGGAACTACGGTACCTCTACAACACCTAACTATGTCCCAATGGTGGATATTTCCACAAATTATTATGGTGGTGCGTTAGGTGACGGTACGTTACCATATACCTTTAATGATAGATTACAAGCTATAGATATAATAACTAACCCAGCAAATGGATTGTTTAACACTAACTTTACAGAAATGAAGTGGGAAAAAATGCCGTTAACGGGACCAGGTGGGCAACCATACTTCAACACAGCTAACGGATGTTCACCAACTACCCTAACCGGTTTGGGTTACCCAGACTGTACTCCATTTTTACCAGATTTTGGAGTTGATGGTGGAAATTACAGAAAATTCACTCAATGGACTGTTGGTAATGGAAACTTTGGTGGTCCATGGGATAATTGGGCTGACCTACTAAATGATGTGGGTAGTTACATTAACGCAGTCCCAGGAGTACCTAATAATGTAATAGTTACTAGTTCAGATAATTACAGTGAACTTGATTATAAAATATTTTGGTACCTTATAGAAATAGGTGCGAATCCAAATACAAATTGGAGTACCCCAAATAATTTAGTATGTGGTTGTAGTGGACAAACTGTAACCCCATCATACGACCCATGTAATTGTGTACCAATAACTGGTCCAGGTGGTTACCCTACATCAGCAATGTGTGAGGAAGTATGTTGTTCAGGAGAAACAAGTTGGAGTTGTAATACAGGAACCACTATCGCAGTAACATCAAGTCTTAATTGTGGTAGTAGAATAACTGTGATACCTAACCAAATGACAAATCCTAACTACTTTAGTAATCAAAACCCAATTGGGTTTATAGCTAATCCAGCTAATGGATTCCAAAATGTATTATTTAGTGATTTAAAATATGTTTCAGATGGTACACTTACTGGTGTGAATAACCCTAATACGGATAAATGTTTTGATGTGAATAATGTTATGGCACCGGATGGAGTAGCTCGTTGGGAGTGGGTAAAAGAAATTTACGCATTTTCAGATACACTTAATCCTGTTGTCTCTACATTATCGTGGGCTGACTTTGTAAACCAACTTCAGTTACCACCACATAATCTTCCGGTTAATTTAGGTATGACGGCGGCACAAGTATTTGGTCAAACTCAAAGTCTAGGTTATAGTTTAGATACGTGTACTTGTCCTGGAGACCCTTGTGGTTGTGTAGAAATACCAGGAACATTTGGATACCCAACACAAGCATCTTGTGAGGTGATATGTTGTCCACTTCCAACAGGAAGTACAGTATACGAATGTACAATAAATGGTTGTATACCTTCACCAAACGGAACGTTTACTTCTCTAATAGATTGTGAAGAACTTTGTAAAGAATGGATTTGTGATGAAGGAGACTGTATAGGTTCTTGTGATATTGGTGGAACTAATACACCAAGAACTGAGTTACCATCTTGGTTCTTCGGAGTACCAGAAGATATAATAGGGTATGTTGCTTCTCAAGGAACAGCACCGGTACAGTCACCATTGTTACCACCTGTTGTAGGTAACATGCAACAAGCGGATATAACATACTACAAATTCGATTGTGTTAACTGTGGTAGTAGTAATCCAGTGTGTCCATCACCAAACGGTACATGGTTCGCACCAGAAGGTATGTTTATAGAAAACACACTTAACTCAAGTCCATTTCTGTATTCAGGTCCTCATAATACTTGGCAAGAGGTTGTTACAGCAGCTCAAGCCCAAGGATTCCCTGTTAGTATTAATACAACATTTACCGACTTTAAAACATTGTTAGAAGGTGATTTAAGACGAGTGGTTTTAAAAGGAAAACCTTGTTTTGGACAAACTAGTGATTGTGATTGTATAGTGATAGACGGTACTGGTCACACGGACGCTTGGGAATACACTACAAGTAACTATCAACCATGTGTAGACGCTTGTTGTTCTGGAGAGACTTTTGATTGTACACTTCAAGGTTGTGTACCAAACCTTAATGGGTTCGGAAGTTATACTTCTATGAGTGCGTGTACAGGAGACTGTAAAGAATATCAATGTATTCCTGGAGTTAATACTGTGGATAGTTGTAGTGGACAAACACTTTTAAATGTAGATTGGACAACAGCACCACTCCAGTCTGGGTTCTTTGACCAAAAACAACTATCGTATTTGGCTGACCCACTAAATAGTTTACAATCTACACCAGTAACAAACTGGAAATGGTTTAACCAAAACGGTTCAGTATCTAGTAGTCCTAGTACCTGTACACATACTATTATTTCTGGAGGTACAACATATGACTTTGAGTTACGTAAATTTAAAACCATTAGAACAGTTAATAATTCTTTCTCTCAAAGTAACGCTGTGTTTACTAACGCTGACAACTACGACCCTAATACAAACACATGTACTGGAGGTGGTTGTGAATTTAGTACTTGGACACAATTAATTACGGGATGTAATATTATGGGTGTTTTATATAACGGGTCACCACTAACATTAAACTCACCATTCATGGATGTAAGAATTGCAATCGGACAGAATTGGGGTATAGCTGGTTCTGTAATAAGACTAGATTATACTTTTAATTGTATTTGTACAGGAACTGCTTGTGGTTGTTTAGAAACACCAGGAACAGGACATACAGGTAATTTCTATAGTGATTTAGCTACTTGTAATGTAGCAGCAAACACAAATCCGTGTTGTCAACCACCAGAAGATTGGTGGACGTGTGAACCAGGTAAACCTACTGGACCTGGTGGTTCTGGGTTAGGTACACTACAAGGTGAATGTGTTTGTGTACAAGGAGCTATTGCAGGTTCTCCAGGTAGTTACCCATCATTACAAGAATGTAAAGATAATCCAAATAACTGTTGTGACAAACATTATTATGATTGTAAATTTCCAAATACACCACAAGCAGGGTGTGTAGGTCTTTTAACCGGTATCGTTGGACCATACCAAACGGCAGCTCTTTGTGACCAAGATTGTCCTAAACTTGGTTACGATTGTAAGATTGTTGATGATGGTCCAGGTAGTTCTGGTCCTGGTGGTTCAGGTAGTTTAGCTTGTGTTCCTTGTATTGGTTTTGGTTGTCAATATACTCAGATTACAGCGGCGGGAGCACCGTACTATGGTGACGCTTTACAACAATGTCAAGATAGTTGTCCAGCTAAGGATTGTTGGAAATGTTGTATGGATAAAAATGGTTATATTACTCAGTTGAATCCATCATTATCACCAATACAATGTAAGTGTCCTCTAGGGACTGTAGAAGTACAATGTGATGGAGCAGGACCTTGTCCTTACCCAGTATCTTGTATACCAGGTGAGGTTTATAATTGGACACTATGTAAATGTGTTTGTGAACAAAATCAATCATGTGCACCAGGTAATCACTGGAGTTATGTTGAATGTAAATGTGTACCAAACGTAATTGGTCCAGCATTTTTTGTAGGGTCTGAAGGTGAGGTACTACAAAGTATTACAGAATTTAAAATGATAGGTGGTGTTAGAAATATTATTAATGAATTTGTCGAAGGTACTCAATTACTAGAGTATATGGCTAGAAAAGGTTTTTACCTAGGTAGAGATGAATGTATACACTGTACTGACGGAGTCGAAGGAATCTGTGTTTTAGATGGGTGTTTATATTACCCAAATTATGAAAAAGATGGTAACAGTCTAATAGGGTGGAAAAGTTTATTGGTTGATGGTGGAAATACAGCTTCCATAATGATGAATACATGTACACCAATTTCAGTAAGTGGTTATTACCCATTATATACTACAGCCTCATGTGCAGAAATACATGTAGGTGGTAATGGAACGTACCACACTCACACCTTTAATTATGTTACCTACTACATGCCTAACGGACTTGTAATGGGGATAACACAATTCCATGGTAACTATATTGAAGTGACTACGACACCTATCCTAACTGGAGCAACACTAAACGGTTATAGTTGTGTAGATAACCCAGATAACCCACCAACATACACTGAATGTTTAGAGTTTGGTACAGCACCTTATCTAGCTTACTTCGGTAACGCAGCACCACAATACGCAACACTACAAGAGTGTTACGCAGCCGGATGTGATTTTTCAGGTAATACATACTACCAATGTAGTGTAGAAACAAATACATTGGTCGGTGAAAATCAACAAGCTTGTGTACCTGTAGATGGTGTTGGTGGTGTAGGTCTATACACAACTCTAGAAGATTGTTTAAATAGTGGTTGTTCTGGATGGATGGCATGTGACACAACACAAGTAAGTGAGGTTAACGGTATCGTATTACAAGATAACTCTATATACCCAATACCAATGTGTTGTGAAAGTTATATAAATACGGCAACTATTCCACTAACAGTAACAGATTGTGAAAATCATTGTAGTAATATGAACGAGACTTGGTTCCCACTTTATAACGTTATTGGAATAAATACTTTCTATGAATCACCACTAGGTTATTTACTAAGAGAGTTAAACCCATATGTTAGAAATGGTAGTTGTGCAGTTTCATTAACACAAGATAGTATAGGTAGAGGAAGAGTTCAAAGAAGTGAATATAATATAAATTATTAAAATGACAAAAGGAGAAAAACTTACTTATAAACAGATAGATAAAAAACTTAACCTTCTAATTAAGAAGGTTAAGTTCTTATCTGAGATGAAAAAGAAAAAAGTACATAAGGTATTGGTCTAATGGCAAAGAAAATAATTATATCTGAAGAACAGTTAAAAAGAATTGTTAATAAAATTAATGAGGATGATAACTGGTGGGAAAACGAAGGTCCTGATAAATGGGGCTTACTAGAAAAAGATTTAAGATTTGTAGTCGATAAGATTATAGATAAACATAAGTCTAATTGGGGTGACGACCAGTATGCCGTAATCGGTGCAATAGAACAAATATTCGAAGGGATGTTTGCTAAGGTAGGACGTTAAACCAAAACAACCTCAACACTACAGAACGAAGTAACCAAATCCCTATAACTATCATATTGGTTCCACAAACCTTCTATAATGTCATTCTGGTCATCAGTATAATTTCTAAATGAACTTAATTTATTTCTTGCACTTTCTGGGAATAGTTCTTTTAACTGGTCACTGTCATCAAGTGAGGTTGTTTCATTTACGTCGATTAATACCCTAATATCCCAACAAGAGTAACCCCGTTCACCAAAGTTATCAGATTCGTCGTACAGATAATCAAAACCTACAGGCTCAACTTTAAATCTTAATTTATTAAAACCCATCTCACTAGTTTCTACCCAAGGAGCTTGTGCAAAATCAGTATTTTCTACACCACCTAACCATTCAATAACTAATAAAGGGTATACCACATCCGCTACATTATCAAAAGCTTCGTCCTCACCGACAATGTCAAAATATTTTAAAACATTCCAATCCGCGTTACCTAACTTATCCCATTGTTTAAAAATAAGTTTTTTATATTCTGGTTTAACATAATTATCGAAATAAGGGTCGGTAGGTGATAGTTGTTCCATTAAAGAATTAGCACCACCCGTATCAGCAATTGTTTTTAAGAATATAGTTAAAGCACGATACCTAGACGAATTTTTTATACTTTCTTTGTCAAAACCACGGACCCCCACATCATCATATAAATGTAAGTCATTAACCATCTTATTTAATAGTTTCTTCTCTCTATGGTTTGCATTCCTTGCAAAGTTAATAACATCTGAGGTATCGAATCCACCGAGTACGTGGATGAGTGTAAAAAGGGTGTTATCTAGTTGTTTAGGTAAGTCCCCAGTAATCATATTACCTTTGTAACCCTCTTTTAATATATCTTTAAATGTGGTGTTCATATTATATAAATACTAGGGTGGTTAGTGTTTATTTCCAGAAAATCTGAATCAAAACCAAACAACTTGCTAGACAAAGAGAAATTAAGGTCTTTGTGTTAATACCCTCACCCTTCAAAAGCCAAGTAAATAAACTAAAAATAATAATTCCACAAGCGAATGCAAGAAATCTTTGTGGCCATAATAAACCATCGAATGCTGCAACACCATGTCTAGTAGCTTCTAAAAATACCCAACTAATAGGAAGTCCGAAAAGAATAAGAATCCATTCATATTTTCTAAAAGAGTCCCACACAAACTGGCCATTTAATTGTAACCAAACCATAGTCTGAGCAATAACAAAAAGTGATAAACATAAAATTAAATTTTTCATACTATAATAATAATAAAATTATATTAATATTTATAGTATAATGCTTATATTTATTTATATGCAAGCTAGCAGCTTTAAAAGCTATTTATAATATGAAAAAAATAATATTAAAGGAAAGTCAATTAGTTGATATTACTGAGAAGGTAATAAAAGAACAATATTCAGATGACCCAAACGCCTTTGAAACAGGTGTTAAGGATGTTAGTTTTTATGGGTTGGACAAATACTTTACAGAGTATAGTGGTCGTGATATGGATGTTACATATACAAACTGTTATGTTAAATGGAGGTATGACATGGATATAAGAAGTTGGGGAATTAAGGACGTTAGTGTTTATACTAGTAGTGTAAGGATAAATGCAACGGTGGAAATTTACGACGAAGACTACACCAAAGTAGAAGTAGAAAAAGAGATAGAATTATTTGTTGATGATATGGGTGGTTTTAATGATGAAGAGAAAGGTAAATGGCATTACGAAGATGAAATGTCAGACGAATTATTTTCCCACAGCGTATTCCCAACAGATTTGGAAATTGATATGAATACAAAAACAGTACATGTAAGATGGAATTAAAAAAAGGTATATTAAATGAGGTAAATAGAACTCGTGAAATTATGGGTTTGGGGGTTATTTTAGAACAAGACGCTAATCCGGACGATTATAAAAAATACGATGGAGGTGAACCATATAAGTTATTCTTGTTAAAAGCAACACCGACTTCTAAATTATATATGGAGAGTACTGGTGGTGAAACTACTGGGGTAAAAATGTTTAAGTATAGAAAAAGACACCCATATATAGTTAAGGTAGAAGAGATTAAGATAGAGATAGAAGGTCTTGATAAAACCGATAGGAACTACGAAAAACAATTAGAAAGATTAAAAACCTTTATAAAAAAGACCCAAGAAAAATACAAACAAACTTTAAGTAAGAAACAATTTGACAAAGAATACAGATACACAAGTAATAAAGACAATGTTAAAAAATCAAGAGGAAGTGATAACCCTTACGAAGAAAATCCAGAATTTGTAGAAGGTGCTAGGGGGGTTAAAGTAGACATTCCATTGACACCTAATGAAAAATTTGAGTTGATGGAAAAAATACGAAATTATGTTAATAAGTATTATGAGGGTGACTATTCAGCAGCAGCTGAAACAAAAAAAATTAGTAAAAAAACATCGACTACTAGATACTATGGTATTTTATCTATAAGACTTAAACCAGGTAAAATAGAAATTATAAAAGATGAGGTAGAACAACCTGAACCTTTACCTGGATTTGAAGAAGGTATAGAATTAACAGATGGTAGTGGAATGTCAGTATTCCCTAATAATGAATGGGAGGTTGGTGACCAAATAAAGGGTTGGGCAACGGATACAATAGCGGTAGTAAATAAAATGAAGTCCGAGTTCACCGAGAAAGGTTATAAAGATATAACTGTAGAAATGACTGATACAAAATTTGATGATAGTGGTAAAGTAGTAAAAATACCTTATACGATAGCAACATCAGCTTCCAGAATACCTAATGGTGGTAAAGCAAAAGATTTAACATTTTTAGAATTGTCAGAAAAAAGAGCAGAATCTACTAAAAATTATTTACAACAAGTATTTTCATCAGCAGGAATAAAAATGATTGAACCAATAGTTAGTTTTCAGGGAGACGGTAAAGCTAATAAAGATGGGTCAACAGGTGGTGCTAGTGGACCAGAGTGGACTGGTAAAGATGCTGATAGACCTAACTACGAAAAACATAAATACTGTAAAATTGCTGTAGCTTTTAAATTATCTTCACCAGGTTTTGAACAGGAGATTTTAGGACAACCAGAAACAGAAACTAAAGTAGGTGAATGGAATATGAATATTAAACGTTATACAAAAAATAGACCTTGGAAAAAACTAATCAGTAGGATATCAAACTGGGAACTACCACAATCAAAACCTAAGAATGGTAGAAGACCTAGGAAGTTCAACACTATAGCTTGTCCTAGTTTTGACTAAAGGAATGCGTTAGGTACTCTTTTGTTCTCATCCCAATTTAAATTTGTGTAGTGGGATTTATCTCTTAAGAATTGAAATACAGATAACGCAACATACCTACCTTGATATCTAGTACTTTTAAAGATGTGTACCGAATTAAACCCCCTAGTCATATGAATATCTTCCATACCCTCTTTATGTGAAGGAGAACGATTCCAAGCCGAAACCATACGTTCAGCAATCTCATCTACAGACATATTAATAGTGTCGGTGTTACCCACCACAAGAAAAGCAATGATTTCAATGCCACCAGTACAAAAACAATGATAAAGACCACCACCGTACTCCAAATCCTCGTTAACTAATTTTTCACCGAAAGGTACAGCTCTCTCATTATCTGGGTTAAACCTAACTTTGTGAAGACCTAAACTATCTCTGTGTTTATTAACTTCATTAAAGACAGCTCTTTCTATAATAGTATCTCTATAGTATTCTTGAGAATAACTTAATAAAGAGACTAAAACTAATAAGATGGTTGTTGTTATATTTTTCATACTACAAAGATAATAAAATTAAATGATTTAAACAAATAAAAGTCTATTTATTATTAGTTAAACTATTAGTAGTTTTAAAAAAAATATAATTATGGATATTACAACAACACAACAATTTGACCAAATAATTAATGACTCAGATAAAAAAGCTGTATTGATAGATTTTTGGGCTCCCTGGTGTGGACCATGTAGAATGTTGACACCAACAATAAGTAAACTATCTCAAACATACCCAAATAACGTATATAAGGTTAATGTGGACGTACAAAGACAAGTGGCAGCTAGATATGGTATTCGAGGAATTCCTAGTGTAAAAATCTTTAAAAAGGGAGAAGTTATGGAAACGTTACAAGGTGTACAACCAGAAAATGTGTATTCTGAGAAGTTAAAATACTACATGAATTAATTTATTTCTTCACCACCTTCCTTTAAAGCAGCAATAGTATAGTGATACTCTAAAGTCTTACACACAAGTTCGTCAATCCTACCCTCACTTGTGGTAGGTGTCCATTTAGGTACATCAGTAACATCACGTCTCCACACACCAGTAAATGGTTGTGGGTTAACAAAGTCACCAACCACATCAGGTAAAACCATTTCATTTGTAGGTTTATTTGATAATTCTTGAGTTTCTTTATTAAAATAATGACTATTTGGGTGTTTTTCGTTTAAAACATACTCTAAAATTTGGGTTTTCACGGTTTTAGGTATGTTAACCATTAAACCATCTACCCTATTATCTTTACTATCCCACCAAGACAATTCTTTAGTTTTAAGTTCATAGTAGACTCCAGTCTTCTCATTATTTTTTCTATTTATAATATATAAAAGGACACCTCTATTAGAATAATCATAAAATGTTTCAGGGTTACTAGACGAGGTACACCATTTAGTGGAAGCTCCATACTTCCTACTAGATATTATATTAAGTGGTTTTAAAATCAAAAAATCATCATCTGATATAATGTCCTGGTGTGGTGTAAATTCCTTACTATCAAGTTCTAACTCTTTTTTAAAAACCACATCTATAATTTCTGTGAGGTTTGAGTATTCCTGTATGTCATTTTTATTTATTAACTTTCTATCTAGTAATTTGTTAAATTTATGTAATGAGTTAACCACATCTAAACCACCTACTAACTCCACCAAATAATTAAGCACTACCCTAGAAATTGGTGGTAAGTGGTCAGTATTAATTTCTAAATTATCGGTATAGTCACCATATTCATGAGCTGGAATCCCCTTAAGTTCATCTAACAAAAGGTACATAAACTTACCAGTTTTAGAAGGGTCCAACAAACGCAACAAATCTAAAAGTGAAATGTCATATTCCTTATTTTGTTTTTTAATATTCTTTAATCCCATAGTATTTTTTTTAAAAATAACACAAATTTTACATAAAATCAATATAGATTTGTCGTATAATCCTAACCAAACAGCTTAATTTTTACCTTACTTTAGCTCCAAAACACTAATTTGTTTAAAAACATTGACTTTTTACAAATTTAGTGTAGATATTAACAAGACTATCGTAAAGTGGATATCCAGATTACGAAAGTCATCTCTAAGTTACCGGAACTAAAGAGATATAAACTGATTTAAAAAATTAAAATTATGGATTCAGTAATGAAATATATAACAGGATTTTTTGGTGGTATAATGTCAATTATGATGGCAGTTATACCAGTATCTATCCTATGGTATGTATTAACTGGTGGTGCTATTTTTAACATGGATGTGGTAGGTAACCTTACTGCACTTATCAACTCAATCGGCGAAGGCGGGTTTGTTGGTCTTGTGGTATTAGTGTTGGTGGTATCATTTTTTACTAAAAAGTAATAAGTAAAAAAAAGAGATGAAGACTTTCTAACATCTCACAAAAAATAACTCGAAAGTATAAAAGTTAAAAAAAACAATATAATGAAAAAAATATTTTTAACATCCGCTATAGCACTATCAACATTATTTGCTTCAGCTCAAAACTTTATGGTTGTATCGACTTATGACGGTGACCAAGAAGAAACTGTGGACATGTTAACTCAAAACGTTGGTTTTGGTTACGCTGTTAACGAAACATGGACTTTGGGTTTAATGCAAAATGGTGAAGATGTAGACGGGGAAACTATTTATGACTTATGGGCAAGATACAACATGAAAAATGATTTGTATCTTTCTTTACAAGCACCACAAGAAGAAATGATGGACAACTTAACAGTTGGACTTGGTTATTCTTTCAATGTTTGGAAAGGTCTTAATGTTGAACCAAACTATAGTATGGGATTAAAAGAAGACGAAGCTGGGGACAGAGAGGGAACTTTCAACCTAGGTTTATCATACAAATTCTAAGTAGTTAGAAAACTTGTTAATAAAAAAGCTCTGTTAATTCAGAGCTTTTTTATTGCTTAATTCTTTCTCAGATAAGTGAATAACTTTATTATGAGCATAACTCCACCTATCTCTAACTTCTTTATGTTTATGTTTATCCTGTGACCTCATCTTTTTTAATTGAGCTTCAAATTCCTTATTAAGTCCTTTGTCTCTAATATCAGCATGTATCTCGTACCATAAATCTTCGTAATGTCCCATAATTAATTTTATTTTGTTATAATTTATTTCCTCGTTTAACCCAGTAATAATTTTTACCCATACTCCAGTAAGCCGTCTCAACCAAACCCTTCTGTCTTAATTTACCAATAGCAACTGACTTTGTATGGTCATTTATCGCAACGCCAATTAACTTATGAGTTTTTAATTTTTCTTTCATTGTACAAAGGTAATCAAAATAAAACAATCACCAAAGATAATTATCTGTATATTTATAAATAAAACAATAAAATGGCAAAAAAATTAACATTAACAGAAGAACAATTAACTGGACTAATCCAAAAGATTGTAGAACAAGAATTAGGTGATGATGAAGTATTAGCTACATTAGACGACGAAGCTATCTTAAATGGTGAGTTAGATGGTTTTGAAGGTGAAGAAGAAGAGGAGGAAGAAATGGAACAAATTCTTACGGCTGACGAAATAATGGGTTTAATGGAAGAACAAATTATACAAATACAAGATAGGTTACAGTATGTGGAAGAGTTGAATGCTGATGTTTTAGAATTTACTTCTTTTTTAATGGAAGACCTAGAAAAATCTGAAGATTTAAACTTAAAAAAGTCTAAACAAAAGTTAAGAGCTTTAGAAACACGTGCTGGTAGAGAAATTTTCTGGTTAAAATCTAGAAGACTGTAGACTTTTTACTTATTACATAGTATTTAACTTACAAATAATATTATGATAATAGAAGAAATACACTCATTTTTTGTAAATGAGGGAAGACAGACTATAGAGTTAGAATTTACTGTAAGCGAAGACGATAACGAAACAACCACACACCTAGAACTACTAATTGAGGATATAGAGTCGTTGTGTGATTTATTTGATGAGGTAGATTGGTACGATTCAGAAGATGAGGAAACCGATTACCTACAACTACAAAGAAAAATAAACCCTTACGAATTAAAAGAAGGGTTAGGTTTATACATAAACAAAAACAAAAATTTGGTATTTTAATTAAAGTAGGCAGTTAGTCTACTTTTGTTATATTTATATATATAATAAACTATACTATGCCTACAATACAAGAAGAAATTACTAGAGTTAAAGAATTAATATTTGGTAATGTAACGAAAGAGCCAATAAAAGAAGGTTGTGGAGATGATGTTGTGGTCATTGATGAACCAAAACATGAGGACAAATCACACAAAGGTTCTTATATGGCAAAACAACAACTTTACAATATAGCTAAAAAAGCTCAAAGTGTTCACGATAGATTAGATAGGGGAGAAACTTTAGAGGATTGGATGGAATCTAAAATCGCACAAATGGCGGACAATATAGATAGTGTGTCTAACTCATTTGACTACGACGAACATAAAGACCACGAACACCACCAGGAAGAAGAAATAGTTACTCTTGATTTAGGGGAAGAAATAATGTCAGGACTCCAAGGTGGGTACGCAGATGACTCAGAAGGAGATAACGCATACACATTCCAAAGCAAAGGAGCTTTAGGTTCTGAACCAGAATTAGGTGGGGAAGGTTTTACTGAACCAGAAACTAACTATTCTAAAATTAAAAAAGGTTATAATTTTGATAGTGATGGTCCGGAAGATGGTTATATGTCTGGAACTGAAGATTCAGAAATTCTTATGAATTATGAATTAGGTGAACAAGAGGCCGGCACAGAAAGTGGTGAATCAGATGATGGTGGTGGAGCGGGAACCGCTAGTATGGGTGTTTGGGACTCCGGTATAGCTAGAGGTGTTGCAAATCAAATAGCAACTGGTAAATGGTCCGACTCATACCAAACAGGAAGAGGTAAAGCAAATCCATTATATTAGTTAGGTAAATATAGTATGGCAAAAAAAAACATATTAAAAATAACTGAAAATGAACTCATTAATCTTATTAGTGAGACTGTTATTTCTTTGACCGAACAAAAATATGGAACAAATTCTAAAGGTGAAAAAACATATGATGGTTATACTTACGGTGAACACGCAAAACAAAACAAACAAATAAGTGAGTACTTTGGTTGTGAGTGGTCCACATTCCCAACAACAATCAATGGTAATGGTGCAGCTCCAGGTAGTTCAGGTAATATGGATAGAAAATATATGTACGCTGCGGAAAGTTACCTTAAAACAATTCTTTATTCCCTAGACCAACGAAGTGGTTGGAGTAGAAACGACACAATGAAAAAATACGGTACTTGTAGGTATGGTATTTTTGGGAAAGTAAAAGGTGAAACTTTATATGATAATTTAATCACCGGTAAATACTGTAAACCTACTGTAACCTGGTCTAGTGTGGACAAATATGTGGCAAAAAATTACGCACAACCTAGGGTAGGTAGAGACAATTGGTTAACTGCTTTAAATCGTGAGGTGGGAACCAACGATATGTGTAAAATTAGGGACATGTTAATGACTAAGGTTGATTTTGATTGGGATTCCGTAGGGTTAAGAGGTTTGGTCAATGCTTGTAAAGGAAGTCCTTGGAAGTGTTTAGAGTATACCGCTGACGCAATTGCAATAATAGGTTTATTTTTTGGACCAGTTGGTTGGAGTGTAAGTACCGTTGCTGGTTTAGTAAGTGCTTACTCGTTATATAAACAAGATGAATATGGTTGGGCAATAGCCGTAGGTGTACTTGAGGTGTTTGGTATATTTAAAGTAATTAAACATATAAAAACAGTTAAACACCTAAGTGGGGTTAGTGATGAGTCTATTGAACAAGCTATTAAATTTTTTGATAACCCCACGAAAGAATCTTTTAAAAAATTAGGTCCTGAGTCACAAAAAGTGGTTAACCAAATGAGAAAAGATAACCACATAATTAAAGCCATTGTAAATAACACTAACTCTAGTAACGCAAAAACTGTGATACAAGCAGTTAAGACTGAAAAAGAATTTATAGAATTAGTAAAACGGGGTACGGTTAACAGATTAGATGAGATAGGGTGGGAACAATTTAAACAAATACAAAAAAATATTAAATACTCTGATAAGATTTTAAATAAAGTAGAAAATGGTATTAAAACAGTAGCAACTGGGGCCGTTGTATTAACTGGAGCCGCACTACTATTAGACTTTTTACAAAATAAGATTAATATAGCAATACTAAAGGGAAATATATCAAGAACAAAAGACTATATAACTGGAGCTAAATTAGATAACGTATACCATTATAGGTATGATAGAGTTATGGGTGGTACATACCCCTATAACGACAGTATGGTCCAGGCAGAATACAAAGAATTATTAAATAACGATATTTTAGAATTGAATAGGGTTTGGTACGATAAAAAAACTTTTCCAGAAATAACAAATAACAAAATAGTTGACGGACCTCAAATTAATTTAGGTAATGAGGGTGATAAAATACAATTAGCTGGTACTTGTGTAGGTGTTAACCTAGAGCACACACCTAATAAAGGCGGTGGGTGGAGACCAAATTTAGAATGTTTAAAGGGGTACTCACTCAGAGAATTGTCATTGGGGGAAGCGGGTAAAGCAATGGAAGAACTTTTAAAGTCTTTTGCTGATGATGAGATAACACGAGAAGAATTTAATGACGAAGTAGAAGAAGAAATAAACATACCGAGTGAAATAGCGGCTAAGTTCGACTTAGAATATAGTTCAGAAGATGTTTGGGATTGATAAAGTGGTTAAACCTGATATTTATAGAAAATGGATAAGAAAATAATATACGAAATTAATAGGATACAAGAAGTTATGTTTGGTGAAAAACAATTAATTACCGAACAAATTAAATCTGTATCAAACTTTATAGATTTAATGTTGGCCCTTATGACTTCCGCAAAACCATGGGCTAAAAATGCTGTAGGGTTT
>JACKZZ010007932.1_pt1 | contig 17071 bp, 19 predicted proteins | sample 8027871 | NCBI WGS metagenome assembly JACKZZ01 (sample SAMN15724774, study PRJNA655200) | protist metagenome | isolation source: fluorescence activated cell sorting (FACS) single amplified genomes of... | place: USA: West Boothbay Harbor, Gulf of Maine | collected 2000-07-19
TGATAACGCAGCGTGTTAGCGTGCAATACGTACGCATGCGAACGCGATTCAATCATCCGAAAATTAAATCAAAATCAAAATAGAAGCAAAAGCAAAATAGATTATTGAATATTAGTAACCGCGAAGAGATAAACTGACACACTGCCTGTTTTATCTGTGTGCTGTGTGCGTTTTTTTCGTTTTTTATTTCATATCACAGTCAAAACAGCGTGCAGCTGAAGTAGAGGCATCACGGGCACAGTACGAACTCGAGATGAAAAAGTTTCAAGAACAGGTTGATATTGACAATAAAAATCGACAAGCTGAACAAGCACAACAGGCAGAAGAGAACGAACGGATGAGAAAACTCCTAGCAGCAAAAGAAATGGAGGTATCCAGACAGCGACAGCGTGCTGAAGAAATGAACAGTGCACTTGCAAAGATGGAAGAACACGTGGCAGCAGAAGAAAGATTGAAGCGTGAGGTTCAGGAGTTAAACAAAAATCTAGCGGCCCAGCGCCGCACAGCTGCAGATTTTGACGCACTCGAAAGACAGCTCGAAGCTGAGCGACAGGCGTACGCACAGCAAACTGGTGCTGCTGCTCAAGCCAGTGCTGAGGAACATAAGCGTAAAGAGGAGGCACTTCGTGAGCAGATGGATAGAATGAGGTCAGATCTTGATGCACAACGCAAACTTGCAGGTGAGCTAGAGGCTTCTAAAAAGGCCCTTCAGCTACAGCAGAATGAGGCAGAGAGGAAGCTTGAAGAAGAGGCTAAGATGCAGGAGCAAATGGCTGAATTGAGACAAACACTTGAGAATGAGCGAGCAGCAGCAGCAAGCTTAGCTGCACTGCAGTCTCGTATGAAGGAGGAAATGGACCAACGTGCGATTGCCGAGAAGAACGTAAAGCAGACATCTCAGCAGATCGAGGAACAAAAACAACGCGAGGCGTCCATGAAAGAAGCGTTAGCCGCAGTAACTGCGGAAATGGCGAAACAAAAAAAAGCTGGACGGATCCTACGTGAAAAACTTGCTGCCGAGAAGGCACAAAAAGATCAAGAGGCGAAAGAAAAAGAAGATGCGCTTAAATCAGAGGTCGCAAAAATGCGAAAGGCATTGGCTGCCGAGAAGGAAGCAGCCATGCAGCTCAAGAACATGAAGAGAAAGCTAGAAGAGGAACAGGAAAAGGCAAGGGCAGCACAGGCTGAAATGTCAGCCAAAAATCAGAAGTTGTCAGCTCAACAGATTGCCGAGAACAAAACACGTGAAGCGGAGCTAGCAGCTGAAGTGAAACGAATGAAAGATGCGTTTGAAATGGAGAAATTGGCTTCAGAAAAGCTCCGACAGCAACAAGGAGACCTGGAGGAGATGAAAGCCCAGTGGGCTAAGGCACAAGAGGCAGAGGCACGTGAAGAAAAAATGCGGTTAGAGTATGAAAAACTGCAGAAAGAACGCAAAGAGCAAGAGCGAGTTGCTGCCGAGAAGGCTGCTGAACTGTTGAGGCAGAAACAAGAGGCAGAAGATATTGCAGCTGCTAAGGAAGAGCTACTACGAAACAAAATGAAAGAAATGGAGGCTCGTATGACGCGCATGCAAAAAGAAGGGGCAAAAGGCAAGGGTAAGGACGCTAAGATGCGCGAAGAACTGGAGAAAATGCGAGTCGATTTAGCAAGGCAAAAGGCTGATGAGGCTAGAACAAAGCAAGAATCCGAAGCAGCTATCAAGGAACAAAAACGAATGAAAGCCGAAAGACGTATCCTTATAATCCAGAAAAAGACAAGTGAAGCCAAACAGAAGGAGCTTGAGGAACAAATGAAACGTGACTATGAGACCAAGATGCGTGAGATGGAAAACAAATTCAAAGAACAGATGCGACAAGAACAGCAGAAACTCATGCAAATGAAATCACAATTACAAGCAGCTCAGTCAGCTCCCCCTCCAATGGCAATGGGTATTCCACCACCACCAGGAGGTGGTGGTATACCGCCTCCCCCTGGCGGCGGTGGTGGTATACCACCTCCTCCAGGTGGTGGTGGTATACCACCTCCTCCAGGTGGTGGTGGAATACCACCTCCTCCAGGTGGTGGTGGAATACCACCTCCTCCAGGTGGTGGTGGGATGATGCTGCCACCCCCCCCTGTGATGAGTGCGCCAAAGACTTACAAGATTGTCAAAGGAAAACCATCAAAGCAACCCAAATCATCAGGAGGTGGTGGTGGGGGCCGTGCTGCACTTTTTGACGCTATTAAAAACGCGGGTAAGAAAGGGCTTAAGAAAGCGAGTGAACGGAAACTCGCGCCAAAAAAGGAGCCTGAATCTAAGAGTAGCAAGAAAGGAGGTGGTATGATGGGAATGATGAATATTGCACAGATGGCTATGCAAAGAGCCAAAAAGAGAGCCGCAAGGCGTGCAAAGACTTCTCAGAAGTAACACGTGCTCATACGAGCCGCGCACGTGCAGGATCTGATCGGATCGCGGCCGTAACAATGCATGCACGCTGAGGCGGCCGCATATTAATAGGATACACATATATATTATCGTGTACATATCGCGCATGCACAGCGCATCATCATGCGTGTTATCAGTCTGCGATATGGCGCAGTGGCCTAGCTGCGCTGTGCATGGGCGGCGCCGCCCCCCGCGCGTAGCTAGCTGTGGCGCGCGCGCTAACACCCTGAGCCGCACATCTGTTGCACCATCGTGACGTACAACATGAACATACTCCACGATTGATCTCACGAACATATGACATACAATGTGATGGTACGACGTATCTGATCGATGGTAGGTATCACGTGACAATACCATCAGCATGCTCTGGTCGCTGCTCTTCAGCGATATCAAGAGCGACGTAGCAACTCTCCTTAACAATATCAAACTCATCGTTGAGAAATTTCGAGACAAAATCAGTCGCCTCTTGTGTGCCTATTGCGCCAAGGGCTTCCGCTGCTTCGTGTCGCACCATTCCATGTTCTTTCTTGTCCTCAAGTGCCTTTTTCAAGTATGGCACAGCATGTTGACTCATGATTTGTCCCATCACATACGCTATCTCGTGACGAACAAGAGGAGATGGATCTACAAATCCACTACCAAGAGCATCAACCGCATCTTTTGTTCCGATATCACGTAGTTTGAACATCGCTCTGTACCGATTGAATAACGGTAACTTGAGGTTGTTCATTGTGTCACGTAGCTCTTCAATGCTTATACCTTTGCCACTAGAATCAACATCCTCAGCTGGAGGTGCGGGGTCCACTGAGTGGTAAAGTTTACTTTTTTCTTCGTCGTGGCTCTGATTCTTGCTCTGATTATTTTTTATTTTTTCGGTTTTTGCTAGCTTAAAGTTTATCGTGTCGATGGCGAGAAGGCACGTCTCTGCAACTTCAGACACTTTTGAAGTCTTGTATCTGGAAGGAAAACATGGTTCGATCAGCCGATACTATATTATTTGATTATTTAATCAAAATAAGAATATAACATTATCGCTTTAATAAAAAACTAAAGAATAATCAGCGAAAAAATCGAAAAAATCGAAGATTTGATAAAATTTCAGCGGTGCAGTGGAAGTCACGACATTGTTACATTCATGCATCAAATGAAATCAAAGTTGGATTGGCCGGGGGAAAATCAAAATGAATGTTAGCTAGTACTTGTTGAGTATCTCCAGAGATTTTGCCTCCCCAATGGCGGCCAGGGCCTCAGCAGCCTCATGCCGGACCACAGGGCTACGTTTCTCGTCACTCAGCACGCTGTTAAGTGCGGGAATGGCATAAGGATTCTGCATCTGTCCCAAAACATAACATATTTCGTGGTTGAGCAAGACCGAACTTGAGATAAGTCCAGACACCAGCGCATCGATGGCCTTTTTACCGCCGTGGTTCTTCAGATGGAAGCAGCAACTCATGCGCTTGCCAATTGGAGATTTCTAAGGAATACGGTTGGGTTAAGAAACGGGGTTGATGAGTGTCGAGGGTGATGGGTATATAATGATGCGAATAATAGGGCTGGGTAATGTGCATAGAGCTCTGGTTGTCAGGGTTCGGGGCAGAATTTGGCGCGTTATGCAGCAAAAGTGTGGGTAAATATGGGAAGATGTCAGGCGAGACCTGGTCTGTGATAGTCACTGCAAGGTCCTTAATTGGGGGTCCTTCTTCATATACAATCAAATCCACAGGATTTTCTTTCAGCGCTTTGGAAGCCATCGCTTCTACAGTTCTGGAGGTGAGAATGGTGGCTCCGACCTTGTCCCGACTCTGTGGTGTGGGAAGGGTTGTGTTGTTTTGGTTGTGCTGTGCTATGTAAAGGTTGTTGATTTTTTCGGCTTGAGCAAGCCCTCAGCCGCCCTCAGCCCATTTCCTCCTCCGGCGTCGCACACCAAAAAGGAGGGATGCTTCGACGGCTCTTGACCACGCGGGCCCCGCTGGGGCTTCGTGCCCTTGTTTCTCACCGACCAGCGGTTGTGAACCGAAGGACTATGCTTGACGTTAAGAAGAGTACGCCTAGTTTCTTCGGTTTTCGCGGATTCTGCGCCGAAACCAAGCAGGCAACGTCAGTGGAGACTGCGGAGCAGCAGGCGCCCGAGACTCAGGCACCTTGGACCTCCACAGCCATTCGCGACGAGTCTGTTGCTTACCACAAGAACATGCGGATATCGCCTAGAAAGCTAAACGACATCTGCAGGCTGGTGCGCGGGCTGAGCTGCGAGGAAGCCATGATCCAGATGCATTTGAGCGATAAGCCCAAAGCTGTGTTTGTCGAAAAAGCGATTAAAAACGCCGTAACAAATGGTGTAAACAACTTTAACATGGATGCCTCGCGGTTGTTCGTTTCTGAGGCTATTGTAGGCAAGGGACGGTACCTGAAACGGCTTCGGCGGCATGCCAAGGGGCGAATCGGGACAATGTTTCGGTACCACGCTCATTTGACAATCAAAGTTAGGGAACAGCCATATGAAGAAGGAGAGGTAAGGATAGGACGACGGGGAAGGAAAATTGGAGTTATTGCTGCCGAGAAAGAGCTACACAACGAGGTTTACGCCAAGTATGCGTCTGTTCTCGAGGACTTTGATATCGATGATTAATTAAAGGCTAAGTCTGTATGCTGAATCGTACGTACAGTAGCGTCAGCTGTAGCGTCACCAGCACGAAGCAGCTTGTACGTCAGTTTATCGTCATGTTCACGACAATGCAGGGCGCGCGCTAGTGGTGCGCATGTTTGTTGCCGGCAGCGCATACGTAACAGTATATATTTTTCTCCTTCTTATTCCAGTACGACGCTTGCAGACGGTGTGCCGCGCGCGATTGATTGATTTGTGTAAGCTTGATGTGAGCCTCGCAAGCAGTACATGAAAGTATGCTGCAGGCGCAGTGCAATGCCATGGTGGGCACATGCAGTGTATGCGTGTATGCATTATTTATTGGATACAGAACGCATTATCGCGGCTTCGTGGCGTCTCTCAAGGCTCAGCCTGTTGGTTCTGTTATGTTCTGCTCAGCTCGATCTACTTCTTTTGCTCTTGGCTTGCGTATTGCATATTGCATGCATCGCTGCATAGCTTCCTGTCAGTTGTTTGTCACTAGTTCTTTACGACCATCATCAAAAATCAAAACTCGCTCAGGTAACCGAAGTGCAGCCAGACCTGTACCCATTGCTCCTGGTGCCCAGCCCTTCCCACGTTCTTCGTATCGAATACCAACGCTATAGTCAACGCACATCACGCCCCCTCCTCCGCCGTGTGCTGCAAAATCGTCACCATCTGCTCTGTCAAAAGGGTCTTTGCCCGAGGGTTCGAATCCCTTGACAGCCTCATCCCATTTAGAATCGGGTGCAAAGCGACGCCAGTAGTGGCCGACAACAACTAGTTGATCTTCCGTATATTTCTGATATTGGTACATTGTATTTGGCATTTTTCAGTATTGGTACTGGTATGGAAATTTATTTAGCATTTTTCATATTTCACATTTCAACAGATCAAAATACGAGTGTGTGAGGGGTAAGAGTCACATAACACATGTGATTTTACGCAATTTTACGCAAGTATGTGCAAATATGCGGAAAAATTTCTCACCTTCCACCATTTCGATCGTTCTCTATAACGCCATGCCCCCCCAGCGAAAAATTTTTCCTCTGCGCGATGTTCAAGTCCAGATGTCGCTACCTACACGTGTCGTGCATGTCGTGTGATTTACATGCATATGCACAGCACATTACCACGATGATTCATTAATATCAAATTATTCAAATTTTCACAAGTATTCAATTGTGCGACAATTATTTAATTTCGCCAGCAACAGTAACAGATAAAACGTTAATGTGGGCGTGTTACCCGACAATTACAGCTACAGCTACCTTGATAGGGTTATTGTTCTGCCCAATTAAACCACATTCTATCTCAACATCGCCAGCAACCCCTCCCTTCTTTTTTCTCTCTTGAATAAGAGAAGAGACCTCTTGACTGAAATGACACAATGCATCTATTAATCCCAACATCTTTCCTGAACCCTCATTCATAGCATCCCATTTTCTCAGCTTTTCAATCTCTGTTGTGTTCCAAGCAGCGTGAACCACACGGGTATCGTCGCGCTCGAGGACTAATTGGGTTGGAACACACACACATACACACACACACACACACACACATACACACACACACATACACACACACACACACACCACACCACATCACACCACACCACAATTGTAAAAATGAGAACATCCCAACTACGGCCTGGTTGTGATTTGTAATATAAAATCGAGTGTAATGGGCTAATGCAGCGCATACGCCATACGCATGCACCATGCACCTAGTGGCTGTGAAGACAAGAACTCAATCGTGTTCTTGGTCCATTCTTTTGAAGGAGGCATTACCTGGTTGTTACAGTCAAATTGCAACATCAACACCAAATACAGCAGTCGTAATAACCTTGATTCAGTTTCAGATTTCAAAACAAAATGAACCCAGAGAAGGAAGACGTAAAAAAAAAACCGTAAATTGTATTCGTGCACCTGGAACGACACCTCTTTCTTGTCTTTTCGGATCACTTCGGGCTTGTTATAGAACCAGCTATTACCATGCTTATGAAGACCACGAATAAGATTAATTTCGTGATTACCTAGCACCATTTGTGCGTTGCCACTTTCGATGAGAGTTCTGACGACGTCCACACACGCAACCGAATTCGGCCCCCTATCGACGAGATCCCCGACAAAGACAAGCTTGCGGCCCTCAGCATGATTGCCGGCCGCATCATATCCCAAGCGATCCAATAATGTTGTTAGTGCACCAGCTTCGCCGTGAACGTCGCCGATGACATCAATCTTGCCTTCAAAGAGTGATTCAACAAGTTGGTAGCCCGTCTTTCTCAGCAGCAGAGTACCCACTGCCCTGTTGGTACTACTTCTCTGACGCTTCGGCAGACCTGCGGACTGGTTCTCGCTCCCGTGTTTTCGCTTGCTGCCTGCTTCAGACAATGTATCATTTCTCGGGCGCAATTGCTGCTGTTTCTCTTCTGTGGCAGAGGAAGACATGGATGGTGCTCTTCTGCTCCTTCTCCAAGATAAGATAAGATACGCAGCTCAAGTTTGGTTTGTTGCCGCCAATCTTTATCATACTGATGAGTGAGGTCTGAGGTAGGTAGGTGGGAACCCGGGCAAACAGGCTATTACTTTTCCCGCACTTTTTATTATTTCTCACTCGGACGAAGCAGCTTACACGAACGATGGCTTCCCAGAAACGTAAAGAAAATGCTGTTCCAGGAGCTAGAAGGAAAGAGTCAAAGTCGGATGAAGAAAATTTCTCTGAGAACACGTCTCTGAAAAGTCTCCGACAAGATCCTTACGCTGAAGGCTACAGCGCGTTTGGAGATAGCAGCAACACACCTCATCCTAGTGGGTTATCTGACCTGCAGCGATTCATGATCGGTATGAAGCATTGCAAAGTCGGCACACCCTACTCAAGTATAAAGTTACAGCATCGCATAACAGTTCCATTGCAGCTTGGTATTCCGTGTCAAGACAAAAGCTCAAACTCGAGCAGTTCAGCGCGTATATTCGACGTGATTGGGTAAAAACAACGAAGTTGACCTGTTTAAGATGATTTTGACGTGCCCATACTCACATTGCAGACATACTGGTCCTTTCCAGCGCTGTTTTATCCCGATTTCGACCAAAGTCTTACCCCAACCCTCCCCCATCCTCCAGTGCCTTCCCTCGCATCCTCCGCCTACGCAATTTTCTTTCCGATGGCGAGTGCGACAAGCTGATGTCGATGGCTCTGCCACTCTCAACTTCTCTCCCTGGCTGCAGGAAGTTACGCTGTGAGCCTCAAGCGATGGAACACCAAGCCAAACTATCATCAGAGCAGAAAATCCTGCTAGAGTCAATAGAAAAACGTGTAGCGGCAGTTACAAACACTCCCCCCAACCCCGACGAATCTGGGCTAACCATCAACTGCACCCCCCCCGATGGGGCGAGAGTCGAGAAAAAAACCGGAAAAGTAGTGCCTCTGACTCCGAATGAGTTCCCTCAAGCAATCGATATTCCAGGTATCCTCTTGCTCTTTATCTGCTCTTTCTTTGCTCTTTATTTTGTCCATTTTACATATTTTTTAATTTGTCGCGAGGGCAGGGCTTCAGCATTCCCTCTCATTTCGTGGCGGGTGAGCTGAGCTGAGCTGCACTGAACTAATTACAAACTGGTGTCGTTACCTGCTGATTTTTGGCTTATTTTTGGCTTATTTTTGGCTTATTTTTGGCCTATTATTAGGGACATCGGACCTTATGCCGCTTGGGTTACACCTCGACACGCATAATGGGAAATACAAAAGATTTGTAACCGCCATTGTGAGCACAAGAAAGACAATTAATCAAAAAATCAAATCGGGGATTAGGACGTAAAGCCTATTTTGGGCTTCAAGATCATGCTTACCAAACACACTCTTAGCAAAACAAATCGCATAGAAACTCCTCCCCCCCCCTTACTCTTTTTAAATTCAGGTTTATTTATCAAGTGTGCCTCTAGGATATGGTGGTCAAACTGTGTTCCCATGCGCTAAGCCAACGCAGCCTGTCAAACCCATCATATCTCCAGAGATCAACCCCAAGACCAAACCCCCAGCAGTTGCCGTACCATCCCGAAATAATGTAAATATTCCGAAATTATCAGTGGAAAGGTGGCACTATTCAGCACAGGGCTGTGTGGCTGGTGGTAGGTACTTGTCAGAGAGATGCGACTTCCAACACACAGCTTCAGCTTCAGCATCCACATACGCTAGTCAAACCGAACAGAGCCAGAGTCAAACCGATCAGAAAAATAAAACTACTCAAACCAATCAAACCCACAGTAACAGCCAAAATGGCTCAATTAAAATTAAGCTCACACGCAACCGTATCACTGGAGCGCTAGGTCTGGCGACTCCCCCCCCCAAAAAAATTAAAAAAATAAACCCCGCTGAGATTAGTGTGAGGTCTTTACTCGAGCATGCAGATAATCTAGTAGAGTCCAACTGTGGTCTTGATAACAAACTGCAAGGAGGGGAAGAAGCAGGGAAGGCTGGGTTGTGTTTTCAGCCCGAAAAGGGCACTCTTTGCTTGTTTTACTCTCTCGATCCTTATCAGTGGTCAAATAGCCCATTTATGAGTCATGAAGAGAAAGCAGAGCCTGGATCATGTCTCCGTGATTCTAGATCGTGGCATGGTGGTGCACGTGTTGCGTACGGCTGTCTTGTGGCTAAGTGGACTCTTCAGAAGTTTAAAGAGATCCCTGAGAGAGTAATAAAGACTGCTCGATCCGATGCAGAGCGCGAAAATGAGACTGATGAAAATGACGTGGCGAATCGAATTGGATTAGAAATGGCTAGGTATCTTGTCGAAAGATATGGTCACGAAAACGGTAGTCACGAAAACAAAATATAGCACCAGCTAGCTGTTGTATTTACTACGGCTTGGATTGAATTGAAGAATGTGAGACTTTGCGAAAATTACAAAAAAAAAATGTTCTAACCATTCCGATCGCTTACGCGAAGCAGTCTGGGCGATACAGTTGCGCAGTAATGGGGACAATCCATCACTTCCAGTATAGTACTATAACTAAGTACGATAAGTAAAGTCTTAAGCTCACGTCACTGCTATTTTTATAGCTGCGCAACTGCTGCTACATTGAGATGCAAATAATATCGATCAGTCTCATATTTGAAAAGTATAGCATTGCGCTAGCTATAAAAGTGGAGCTAGCGTTTGCCCACACGCAGGTGTGCGCCCGCGCCACGCGACCGCCTATAGCCACAAAAGGTCACGGCGCCGGCAGCTGGGCGCCGCGGGCCCACGGCACGTACGCTGCACGCTATATACTGTAGTTGTTCGCTGCTTTTTTTTACGTCATAGCTAGGTGCACAGCTTATTTGGCTTATGCTTGCATGGGCATGCTGCGCCAGGCAGTAGCTAGCACGGTAGATCGAATAACGGCTCAAGCGTCTGCACTGGCCGGGGCAATTAAATACTGTCAATACTCCTGCGGCCAGACCCACCATATCCCGTGTATGGTGATGGTTTGGTTTGAAGAATCTTTTCAATATCATCCATGTGTTTCTGTGTCATGCGACGAGCTACTGGAATGGCGCCAAGATTCTCCTTAAGCTGATACGGTTTTGTTGCACCGAGAAGAACAGTTGAAACATTGTTGTTCTTAACGCACCAAGCAAGTGCCAACTGAGTCACACTGCAGTCAAGTTCTTTGTCAGCGTATTCCGTTAGCTGCTTTACTTTGTCAATTTTTCCAGATTCTCGCCAATCCTTAAGCTTATCCCACAGCCATCCGTACCCGAGGTGTGCAGCATTGTCAATACGCGAGCCTTTTGGCACTGATTTGTTGTACTTACCTGTGAGAAGTCCTGATGCAAGAGGAGACCATATGGTGGTGCCAAGGTTATAAGGCTGTTTGTACAGTGGTGCGTACTCTGTTTCGAATCTCTCACGGTGAAACATGTTGTATTGTGGCTGTTCCATCATTGGAGGTTCAAGGCCATTGGCATTTGCAAACCAAACAGCTTCGGTAAACTGCTGAGCTGACCACTCGGAAGTGCCCCAGGCAGTAGCTTTTCCGGATCTCACAATGTCGCTCATTGCTCTGACAACAGTCTCAGTGGGGGCTGTATTGGAAGAAATATACAAAACAATAGTAAATATTTTGACCCAATTGCCTGCTGATGACAGCTGGTGACAGGTTGTACTAGTGATATGTGTAGATTTGTATGTGTGGAATAATTGACGTGTACATACACACACACACACACACACACACATATATACACACAAACACACCACAGCGGTTTAAAAAATGATTAAATTAATTCTCTGTACTAAATGGATCAGGTCTGTGGCAGAAGACAAGATCAACATAGTCTGTCTGTAGCCTCTTGTTTGCCGCATCGATACCCTCGTTGAGGTGCTTACGAGACAGCCCACTCTCGTTCACACCATTCCCACCCCAGAAAAGTTTTGTGGTGATAATTAAATCACTACGGCGCCATTTCACAGGGTCTTCTTTCTGCAGCTGTGCAATGGCCTCTCCCATTATTTTTTCGGCCCTGCCCATACCGTATGCCTCTGCGTTATCAAAGAGGTTGATGCCAGCATCGCGTGCCACGCGCAGGCACGCCTTGGCCTTATCGATACCCTCCTCGTCGATATCAAGGTTGGACTTGGCGCCAAATGTCGCCCAGAAGCCGTATGAGAGGACCGAAACCTGTGGTAGAACACATGGAAGCAAAACAGGCACAGGGATGGGATCCGAGTTAGGTGGTGTGCACCGTACACTGTCGAGCACACAGGCTCAGGCTCGGTCCAGCGCACCTACAGAAGCGGCTACAACCGCCCAAACAGCATGCGAATACATAAATTAATACTCACCTGCAACCCTGTGTTGCCCAGCATGCGGTAGGCCATCTTGTAATCCTCCTTTTTGTAGCTGCGCATGTTCTTGGCTTCCGCTGCGACCAGGCCAGACACGGTGGTAGCTGTCGCAACGGCGCCCAAGGCAAATCGAAATCGACGAGTAGTAGCCCTCATATTGGTGGGGCGTGCAATACGCGAAACAATGGAATGCGAAAACGTGCAGAGGCTGGAAAACATGGCTTCGTGTTGTCGGGATATGGCGGTCGTGAGGGGGAGTGGTGTCTGTGGTCAGATCTTTGTTGCTTTTCAAACTTTTAACAGCGGGACATTTGGGAGGGATAGATTTTTTCGGCATGCAGAAAGTTGTCCTTGTGCCCCGACATATCTAAAAAATGGTGACTGCTCTTCTGCTCCTCCCACTTATCCCTGCGATCACCGGGACTGCACAGGTCCTAATTCGCAGCTTGTCCCACCCACCTATACAGACCCCATTTCAAAAGAAGCTTCTGGAAAAGGTAAACGCTAATGCTACGATCGCCTCAAAGGCGGCCACGCCAGAGCTTTTCGCCTACCTCAACACCCCCTCCTTTCGGGCCAATGTCTCCCAATACTATCCGCCTGCTGAGACGCTACCTGCCCAAGATTTTCTCTCTCGGTTCCTACAGGAGATGCAGATCGTGGAGTATGTCCATAACTTTGAAGCCAGCGTGCCATCCGACTCGGGCTACGACGATCTGACAGTTGCTATCGGGCGCAACTCCAGCTACTTTCAGAACCTCTGGGAGCTCATCACACTGGGGTACAAGCCAAACACAACGAAAATCAACGTAATTACCGACGCGGCGGAGACGGGTTTGATGGGGTTTGAAGACTTCTCAAGCTTCCCCCCCTATATGAGACAAGCAGAGCAGCGGCCTGTATATAGTGCTGTCAATGGGTTTAAGACTGACGGTGGAAACTACGGATTTGGCAACATATCATTTGTTTACAATCGCGCATTCACCGACCCCTTGACGCTCTTGACTCCAATTGATTCAGGTAATTTTCGGCTCACCATTTTTTCGGTGTGGACAGCACAGCACAGCATAGCACCATGCATGCTCTTGTCTAACTCTACCGTGCCGTGTGCCGTGCCATACGTCGAATGCATGTCATATGCAGGTATAATTGAATTCACCTGCAACAAGACCATACGAGATGCTGTTAAATTCAATTTTTCGATTCCTCTGAACTGCAGCTTTCTAAACGCGAGTTCAACTCTGGCTTCAATTGTGGGGGTACCCACAGCCATGAACCACTTGCTGCTTCAGTACGAGAAAGCATGGTGAGTCAGTTGTCAAACCCATCCTCTCTCAAAATGTGTTTTATGTTTCTTTTTGTTCACAAGCACCCTAACCCCCGAATAAACCACGATTTACCCCCACTGACCCTTCTCTTTATTCCTCTTTCTTCCTCTTTACTCTTGTATCGAAATTGTAGGAGCGTTCCCGGATCTCTTTCCATGTTATTCGCACGGTTACTAAGCACAACATGGGGTCAACCAATCATATCACCTGAGCTGTCCATCCGGTACATGGAAGCAAACCTTGTCGGCACACCTGTCTACGCAACTGCTATCAAATTTGTTCTTGCCAGCTATCCTTACCTCTTTGGCAGCCAACAAGGTGCGGATCTGCGTGCATGGTGCACCGAGCGGAATTGGCCATTGGTGTGGTTCCTTGGTGTGGACAAAAATGACAATTCGAAACATATTCCACTAGGGCAGAACCATCGCATACTCGATGCTAGTGTTGGTGTCGGAATAGATATGGTCAATAGTCAAACCAATCACCATAAAATGCACGTGCGCAGCTTAAATAACACGATTGTTAACGTCACTGTTTCGTCAGCAGATATTGATGCGATAGCCTCCGACTGGGAGAAAATCTCCGATATTCGCCGAACGGGGAAAGAAAAAGGACTATCGGGTCCTAGCTATGAAGAGATGCTTCCGATGTGGAAGACCTTCTCAACGTCTGTGAGCAAATTGCTCCAGTTAGAGCCTCTACGGTCGTATTGTTGTGCAGAGAGCAGTAGTAGCATTGGTTTAAATGCTGATGGAGACTGTGTTTCATCGAGATAACTGCAGACGTAGATCGATAGAGGGAGTTACGTGCACTTAATTACACGCTATTTTACATGCAGCTGATTTACACTGCATTAGTAAAGTTTATTACGCCCTATATTTTACCCGCTTTATTTACACGACAACAATATTATTCAGTTGTGTAAGAGTATAGAGCCCGCTTACGCCATGTGCACACGGGCGCGCACGCCAGCCACGCGCCAAGCAGCTGAGCCGCACGCGGCTACGCGGCATCATGCGTGCCGGCGACAAATAAAACGCCTATGCAACATAGCGAGGAGCCAAAGAAATCTTCAGAGCACGTCGGATCGATGGGTCGTTTGCGTGAAGTATAATGATTTGACACACAATTCTAAAAATTGTCTGCCTCAGGACCTTCTAAGGCCATCAAACGCTCAATTTTTGTTATCTTGTCCATATCCTGGAACTCTTGTTTCATATGTGAAAGCAAAAGCAAGCGAAATAAAGAGGCCTTGTGACTCTCTTCACTTCTTTTGTTTATTTCATTCCTGAGTTTTCTTTTTGTTTTTTTGATATCTTGTTTCATTTGCTCGAGCTCCTCTTTTGTATCCTTGATCTCTTGTTCCTCGAGCTCCGACTTATCCTTGATCTCTTGTTGCGCATCCTTGAGTTTCTGCTGCGCAACATTAAGTGTTTTCTTCATAGTCCCGTTTTTCGCTTCCAATTCTCGAACTTTTTGGCAATTTAGCATTGCAAGTTCTACAGTTGCAGCTGAAACATGATCACCAAGCTCAGCCCGTGAAACTCTGGTTTCGCACCCCATGTATGAGAAAGGACATGGAACTATTTGCAGTGGACAAGTACGGTTGATGTGGCTTTCGATTTGGAATCGGCAGACATCCTTTCCACACATATTTGGACAAGCCAATTTCTTTTTGGGGCAGACCTCTACCTCGTGTTCTTTGATTTCACAGACAGCCATAACCATGAAACAGTATTCACAATTCACAGACCGCTTTGGACACACTCTCGCGTGTGCATTGCAGTGTCGCAGCTATATTTCTTTTCGGCATCCAAGCGCACAGGGTTTTGTCACAAAATCGCTGGTCCTTAAGTGTGTCTGCAGTTGTGAATATTTACCAGTCCATCCGCAATATTCATCGAGATCCGATTTGCGTTTCCTGATCCTCGTCGAGCGTTGTTTCATTCCACTCTGGTCGCCTTTGTCACAGCCGTGTGGACATCGAACTTTTAATTCTTCTATTAGGTTTCCAGCAATTCTGTTTGTGCTCATACAATTTGCTTTAACTTGGCTGCGGCAAACCGGGCAAGATGGACTACTTATAAGCCATCGGGTGATGCACTTTCTGCAAAACGAATGCCCCGCTGTGCAAGCAATCATTCACAGGATCACGTAAAACATCAGTGCAAATACTACAAATCAAATAGTCCGGCAGAGGATCAAGAAACACTTTTCTCTCTTTTTCCATTTTTCGTTGGAAAGGAGTGCTATACGTATCGGTAGTGGCTCCTTTCACCGCGCCTAAAAAATATCAAAAAACACAGCTGATCTGAGTATTTGTCGGCTTGTTTGTTGTCCATCCGCCAATTTGAATTGCAATGGCTCTTTTCTTTCTCCCATTTGTGTTATGCATGCTAAGCTTGGGAGGGGCGAATACGGTGCTTAGTAACACACAATTAAGGAGTCAGGCTCGTGTGCGGATTGGCATACTAGATGCACGCACAAACACAGGTAGGAGGAGTAGTGTTGGACACAGACAGCAAACTCATAAAATTATTCGATCTGAAAAACCGGACGTGTGGGACCTGCGGAAGAAACTACGCAAGCAAGTTGATATGGGTTTTGTCGACGAAAACTTACGGGCGCCTGGGGACAGTCTCGAACCCAGTGCAGCAAATTCGAAAATTAAAGATGTAAAAATAACTTTCTACACTCCAGACGAAAGTATACAGCTTCCCGCGTATAAGAACCCAACGGACGACCCTGTGTTTAATGAGACAATGCAAGTAGACGCTAATCAGGTACATATGTATCAAATAACTATCACCTCTCATAACAGTGCTAGCACACTAGCACAGTTTTCAGTTTTCGACCTCACTCTGTTTCGACTCCAGCCATCAGAATGCAGTGCATGCAGTGTAACCCGCGAAATTGACGTTCATTGGCCCTATTTTCATCGAGCTATATGTCGTTATGACATCATTAATTGTCCGTCAGGTTGTGGGAGACGTCTGGACACGTTCGTCGGGAAACGCATGGCAACTCTACAACAGAGGTAAGCTCGTAGGCCCACTTGGCACAGGAAAACAGCCAAAGACAGCAGATAATAAACATAAAAAGATGTCGTTGCCTGGATGGATGAAAAAAGGGTGACACAAAGGCCAGCAACTGCTAGAAAGGACTGCAGTTCATGTGCACGTGCCGTACGGGTACGGTGATGGTCAGCACAGCAGGTGGTGGGGTGTGGCCCTAGAGCAGCAGCAGATGGTGGCGGGCTAAGCAAAAACCTTATGCCTGTGTGTCGGGCTGCTACGAAGAGGTGGGCTATAGCTCAGGTTGAAAATCGTACTTGAAACTGCATTGAGTAATGGAATAAGCTAGTACGTATATACATACGATAGCGTGAGGCCAGCCTGCAAACTAGCAAGTCTGCAGTGCATATTATCTTATTAGCTTATTTACTAACTGGGCTCTAGCCCTTTGCTCTTTGCTCTTTACGTTGATGCCTCGCTCAGCTCTACCCCTACATCTCTACATCTCCACATACACATCTCAGATCTCGATATCTCGATCTAACCTGTGTCCTCACCTCCGGCAGTGCTGTGTCCGTATTTTGTCCACCAGAGCCCACAAATCGCTCTTATGTTGCTCTAACATCACTTTAACTTTCGATAATTGTGATGGTTCATACCTTCGCAACAGCGCCTCAACCTCACGACTAGCCTGCAAGCTTGACCCTCTGCTGCTGCTGGTGGTGGTGGTGGTGGTGGTGGTGGTGGCTACACCCACAGCCCTGTTCGAACTGCCGCTACCAGGTCGACTATTCCCTCTACTGTGGCAACTGCTGCTATTATTACCGCTATTTGGTCTACTTG
>JACKZZ010004428.1_pt1 | contig 17061 bp, 11 predicted proteins | sample 8027871 | NCBI WGS metagenome assembly JACKZZ01 (sample SAMN15724774, study PRJNA655200) | protist metagenome | isolation source: fluorescence activated cell sorting (FACS) single amplified genomes of... | place: USA: West Boothbay Harbor, Gulf of Maine | collected 2000-07-19
GCGGCCTCTGCGTTCTACCAAAGAAAGAACGCCGGTGCACCATCCTGGCAATGGGTGTGCCCCGCCTGCGTGGAGAGCCGCGGCAGCCAGCTGGTGGGCGCCGAACTAGCAGTTTGGTGGCAAGATGACGGCTGTCCTTACACTGGCTTGCTGGACGCCTTCGACGGCAGTGATCGGACTGTGGCTGCTGCTTCTGCTGATACGGCTGAGATCCCTCGCATCAGTAGTCGCAGTAGTGCCCGCGTGAGCAGTAATAAATCAAGTGCAGCAGCAGCAGCAGTAGCAGCAGCGCCGGCCCCTACGGCAACTTGGGAGTCCCGCTGCCACCGGGTGACATACGATACAGACGGCGAGTGGGAGTTCGTGGACCTGACACGGGAACCGTTCTTCATCAAGCTGCCTGTAGGAGAGACCAGGGGGAGCAGAAAGGTGTGAGCTGCGTTGTCAGTATTGCTGCTATAGAGGCGGTGTAGAGGGAGGGCTCTAAGGAATGGCGCTGAATTTTATATATATATTATAGTAGTAGTAATGAATAAAGTAAATGAATAGTATAGCTAATAGTTGTTCATAATAGCACTAAAAAGTTCATCTAGACGACGAAAATTGCAATGTTATAAAAATTAGCAAATGGCACACACGGTACTCAAAGTTTTTAAATCTGTTAGACGTATCCCATTGTCCACACACTACTTTCAGCGATCATTTTAAAAATTATTTCGGGAATATGATGGAGTCAACCCAATGCCTTAATTTCCTGCTCTAAGTGAACCAGCATACAACTGTATGTGAGGTACAAGCTTAAATAATATTATCAAGACTGTGTTTTTTCTAAATGAACCCGGAACTGTTTATACTCTAACTTCAATACTACAGTATTTACTTTCTATAGTATCTTATAGTACAATATGTTTTTGCTGTATATAATAAATTTAATGTAGGACGCGACACAACAGTACTAGTTGCATTACGATTGCTATGTAAAGAGTTTGTCAAACTCTTTCATGTCAAACGGATCTTCTTCGTCGGCACCAGTCGTATCGGCAGCAGTAGCAGTAGTCGCGCCGCTGGTATGGCCGGCACCAGCCGCAGCGGCCTCTACGCCCACTCCGCTCAGCGACTGCAGCATCTCCACGATGTTCGAGTCCATGTCCTCCATAAGCGAGCTCCACTCCGAGCCCACCGCCTCGTCTCGGCCCGTCGCCGTCTGCTGTATATCTGCAGCAGCTGTGGGCGCGGTATGTTCCGGCTCCTCGGCATCCTCAGAGTTGCACTCTATTGTGACTACACTTGCAGCAATGGCAGCCATATTCGCTAGAGCACTAGCGCCTGCAGTAGCATCAGAAGAACAGCCAGCAACAGAAGTGCCGCCATCTTTCGTGGTCAATGCTGCTGCTGATCCCAGTATCTCTGGGGTGGCTGCTGGTGCCGATGTATGTGATGAGTCCGCTGCTACTGCTGCAGGTTTCGAAACTTCCAACCCCAGTGATCTTCCTGCCGCAACGGCAAGGCTGTCGCTAGGAACAGCAGCAGCAGCAGCAGCAGGAGCAGCAGGAGCAGTACTGGGCCGTGCGACTGCCTTGGGCTGCACTGTGGAGTCCAGCAGCTGAATCACGTCGGGACGCTGCAGGAACGATTGCGTGTACTTCACGACGTGAGCGTACCCCTCGTTCTCGTCGGCTTCACCGAATTTCTCTGTCGCGCGTCGCATCAGGTCCATCATCTCATCCACCAACCGCAGCGTCGGCGTCAGAGAGAACTGTGTCTCTACGGCTTTGCAACTTTCCAAGCACGACATGGCATTTTCTACATACATGGCTTTGCGGAGCGATTTCCCTTCCAGGCCCAGTTGACTCATTTTGCCCTTTATTACTTCAACGCACACCATGGGGTCCTTCATTAGATATGTACTAACAAAGGATCCTTTGAAATGAACAAAAACAGAGCCGCTGCTCTCACCCTTCTTGAATTTTAGCTTTTCTAGCCCGGCCAACTCGTGCACGTCGGCGACAGTTGCAGAGTCTTCAAGGTGTGGAAATGGTGCCAGCTCAACAATAGCAGTGTCAGTTATTATGATAATACTGCTTTTTTTAGTATATTTTCCGTCTCCGTTTCTATTGGGAACCATTTTGAAACATGGAAAAGTTCGATCGCAGATAAAGTTGAGGTCAACTGTTTGGCCCAACTCGTAATGAATTGTGGCCGACATTTTGAGTGGCGGGCTTAATGAAAGAGATGAGGTCTACCGCCTGAGAACAAGATAGATGGGTTTTACTCCCATTCACATAGTTTTGAATTCTTCACCACATACCAACACTATAGAGAGAGGGAGAGGCGGTGTAAAACGGTCTTTTTCTTCCGAGACTTTTCTGTTTTTTGTTTTTATTTTGTTTTTTGTTTTTTGTTTTTTCACTTTTTTTTCAGAACCGCGCGCGCGCGCACACACACACGCACACTACGCACAACGACGCACGCACACTTTTTTCTTTTTTTCTTTTTTTTTGCACGCACATCATCCCATCCATCACTGCTGCTCAACTTCCCTCAAATGTACTGACAGTCCAATATACTGCGTTCGAAGTATTGTTAAGTAACCAAAACCATTTTCTAGTTTTCTTGTCGCAACTGGCTGTACAAACACATTGTACATCATCATGAACGTTGACAATTTATTGAATCTTGAGAAGCGAACAGGGGTAAAGAATGCGGACATCGATGACTTCACCCGAAAGGCCGCTGATGTTCAGAATGCTATCAGAGATATGCTTGATGGAAAGATTGAGCCGGAGGATGTGAAGATTGATGGCATTGACTCCCCTGAAGAAACTGCCCGAAAGGAGAAAGAGAAACAAGAGCGCCTGATAAAGCGCGCCAAAGAAGCTGAAGAGCTCAGAGTGAAGCGAGCTGCACAGGAGAAGGAGAAGTGGTGGGCAGGAGCAGAAATGTATAGAGATAATAGAGATTTTGAAGAGGCCAGTAATTTGGGTGTCGACGAGCTTGCTGCACATCAGACAGCCAAGGACAAGATCGCTGGCCGCTATAACTTCAACTACTCCAAATGGGATCAATGGGTCCCGACTGATGAAGCTTCCACGGCCGAGCTCGAGGAGGCCAAGGCGAAGGAAGAGGCTGAGAGAAACGCTGAGTTCGAAAAAAACAACCCGGAGTTCTGCAACAACTTCATGTCGGACATGAAGGAGCGCGAGAAGGCCAAGGCGAAGAAGCAGGAAGGTGCGGATGTGCTGCGTATGAAGGGAAACAACATGTTTAAGGCCAAGAAGTTCGATGAGGCGGTGGAGTACTATATGGATGCTCTTAAGGTGACTCCCTATGACGTGAAAATCTTGACCAACATCGCTCAGGCCAACATTAAGTTGAAAAACTACGACTCGGCGCTGGAGTTCTTGTCTCGAACTCTGTACCTGGACAGTCGGCACGTCAAGGCGCTGTCTAGAAAGGCCTTCATCCTTTCGGAGCGAGGGCAGCAAGCGGAGGCTGATGAGGCCATTTCTCTGGCTCTGTCGGTGGAACCAGCCAATGCGGAGCTGCTGGCGTTGCAGAAGGAAATCCGTATCATCACTAAGGAGGCCCTGCTAGAGAAATTAGTCACTGATGACCCTGCTGCTACATCAGTTGTGGCTGGGAATGCATCTGCGAACGAAAAGACAGTCGAAAGCAAGGATTCGCTTGGCGACTCTGTATTGACAGCTCCTGCATTTTCAGAACACACTGCGACAGGGTCCAGTAGTGGTAACAGTGGTGAAAGCAGCGGCGGCAGCAGCCATGATGTGCTGTCGTCGGAGCAGAGCGTCCGCTGTGCTATCGAGCAGCTACGCGCGCAACTGGAGGCCAGAAACGCCTCTGCCACGGCTCTTTCCCAGTCTCCATCTCATTGCGAGCCCCAGGCGTCGAGCGCGTCCCCTCTCACTGCGGCGGCGGCTTGCCGGGGCATCGCCGAGTCGCATGCAACGGTCAAGAAGCTGTTGGCGTATTTCCGCCACTCACCCCGCCAAGCTGACAGTCATATTAATAACAGCAATAGTAGTAGAAGCAGGGGTGACAAAGAGGGGGCCGCCGGCAGCACTGCAGTAGCGACCAAGATGAAGATGTTCGCCCGCACCAGCGGCGCACTGCTGGAGGCGGTCAAGCTAGTCCAAGACCTAGCCGGCACGCTCACTACCGCAGACCCTGCGGCCAATGATAAAGCGATTCTAGCGAAGCTTTCGCTGACTCTTTGCGACGTACTAGCGCTTATCGCCTTACTATGCGAGCAACGCGCTGCTCAGATGGTTGTTGTAGATGCGAAATTGGTCTCTTCTGTTAAGAGCATTCTTGCGTCGGCTGCTGCTCCGGCGGAGGTTGCAGGGGGTGGTGCCGCCTCCGCCTCTTCCTCCTCCCCGGGCTCCTCCAACCATGTTGTCTTGGCTGGGCTGAAACTGCTTCACTGTTTGAGCAAAGAAGATATCTGCCCCAAGGCGCAGCTGCAAGTGCTGGCAGACAAGGCCCTCTTGCGGCAAATAGGCGAGGTCATCGGCCACAAGACTTTTGGCTTGTCCACAGCGCTTGCAGCGGAGTCAAAGAATAGCAAGCAAACAATTCTATCTCTCCTGCACACAGCCTTGAGCATACTCAAAGACAGCTCCTTCCATGATGCGGGAAAGAGCTGCCTTAGCGCTAGTGCGGGGGACGCGGGATCTTCTGTGTGTGCCATGGGAACGGCGCTGTATCAGTTGGTGAAATGTAAAGCGCTGTTGAAGGACGTCGAAGAGCTGCGGGGCGATTGCATTGAGGCCGCCGTGGCCGCTCTGCTGGGCTGTTCGCAATTGGAGGCGCTGCGCTCATTTTTCACCATCGAAGTACGTGTGGATGAGCCCGTTGCTGCTGCTGCAGCGGCGGCGACGGGTGTTGCAAGTGCTGCGAAAGAGGTGACGGCGTCCGTTGTGTCTGCGATTGTACTGCTGGTGAAGCATCGCCCTATTTACGCTTCGAACGGGTTGGCTATACTTATGAATGCGTGTTGCATTGAGGCCAACGGCGGCGGCGGTGAAGGTAGCGTGAGCGAGCACAATCGACTAGTGGTGTCTGAGAGCGGCTGTTTGGCGGTTTTGATGAAGTTTCTAAGTCTTAGCGACACTGAGCGGGCTGCAGAGGACCCGTCGGTTCTGGTGCGCAGCGCTGGGCTGCTTTCGCGCATTGTAACTTGTCCCAAGGTGCAGCGGGAGCTGATCGTAGACCGCAACTACCGCAGTGTGTGTCGCCGACTGGCGCTTGTTAAGCCACAGACACAGGGGCAGGACACCTCGGGGCGGCGGCAGCAGGCCTCGCTGGAGAAGTGGCAGATGGATGAGCGTGGGCATTACGTACGCATCCTGGCCGCGCTTACACTCACCACCGAAAAGCAGGTTGCCATTGGACTGGAAGAGGGCATCGTTGCCGCTTTGCTGTCACTTCTGCCGCAGCCGCGCACCGATGCGGGTGTGATCACGTCCAAGTCCGTTATTCTGATGCCTAGTGAGCCCATAACGGCCCTTCTCATCGGGAACGTGGCGCGCTGTCTGATGCCTTACGCGGACCAGCCCGGTGGTGCGGCGGTTCTCTACAGCGACAAAAAGCTGGTCGGGGTGGAGAAACTGATCTGCGCTATGGCGAGCTGCACCGACATCAGAGTGCGCAAAAACATTGCGATTCTGCTGGCCAAAGGTTGCAAAATCCCTGCGGTGCGGGAGAAAGTCACCGAATTAAGGGGCATGCAGATGATCGTGGAATTACAGCACAAGTTCTAACGTTTTGAACTAAATGTTGTAAAATGTACTAGCACAGTAGAAACCACATACGAGTAAGAATATAGTGTATTGTGCCGAGCAAATGTGTAAATATATATAAATAGTTTATGCAATATAAGAATCTGTGTTAGACACAGATGACCAACCACAAATGTATAAATAATCAATATTAATTTATAAATTTCAATGACAATCGGCATCAGCAATATAAATAGCACGACAAATGAGAACCACCTTTCTACCTTATTCTTGTATATAGTAGTTGGGAAATCTTACAATATTACTCTCTACTCATATCCTTTATTCGAAGTACAGTATGTAGTCATTTTCAAAACCTCTATACAAGTCAACACGATAAAGGTAGGTTGGATAACACTGGTATAGTGATAGCCGACTCCGTGAGCAGTATATGTATATATAGTTTCAAAACAAAACGCCCCAAATCGGCTCGTCGCACTTATCCCCGCACATATATATATATTGTTCATGACAAATATACATAATATTGCCGTTGATTGTATTAATAATTTGCACTATTTGCTAGTTGTTCAACACTGGTAGAGTAATAAAAGTTTCTGTGGGTGGTATTTTCAGTACACCGTTGAAAATGTGCTAATCTAGTACAAGCGGTCGTCAAAAAAGCGGTTCATAGGAGAATGGCGCATTTTGCCCCGCATTTATATAACTGAACAGATACACCATAGATTGGATTGTAGAGTATACTATGCACTATGGGTCGATTGTCCAACACTGGTATATTGATAAAAGTTTCCGTTAGCAGCAGTTTCATCACTCTGTTTTGTTAAGATATGTGTATATAATATAAATACAATCGGTACTATGCAGTAGTGTAAGCAGCCTTTCTTCTACCTGATTACGCCTAGACTTGGGTAACTGCAGCAGACGTGCACCATAATATACACTAGATAACATTACAATATTTTCATTCGATTCCATGAGTAATATACACTGTAGAGCAGCGCTACTCTCCAAAGTTATACATGCCCTCAGCTCCGAAGCAGGGCGGGTTGTGGCAGCTGCTCTGGCTGATGTCGGCGTACACCCTGTTGGCCTTTGCTGCGACCGTCACCCGCAGCTCATCTAGAATACGACAGGTGTTAGATGGGATTGTACATACGTACGCTTCACATTGCAGCCCGTACTGGAGATTGAAAATGTACGACAAGTACTCCAGATCTTCGTGTTGACTCTTGGCCTGGTGCAGCTGCTCCTCATAGGTGAGTGCAGCCGTCAGTCCTTCCCTGTGGACCAGGTTTGTATACTGTATATCCCAACCGTTTTCTGCTCCCCATTTAATGGCTTGTTGGAAGACAGCCACGTCCTCGGAAGACAGAAAAAAAGTCCCGTTTTTTGACGAAGGAGCCTCGCCACGCTGAGCCATGGCCGCCGCAGCGGGAACCATGCCACGCCTCCACATGGCCTCAGCTACTTCCCGATATAGACTGAATGGCAGCAGCTGCATTTCAATGGCTTTATCCCCGTGACGAACGTGCATAGCGATACATTCTTTGGTATCTCTGATGTGAGCGATATTCTGCGTGAGGTTCGCCATCTTTTGAACCGCCAAGTCGTGCGGGCGAGCGATGTACGTCGCCGATACAGCGCGCCACCAGTAGTACCCTAACCCAGGCTTCATTGGGGAGCAACTAATCAGTTGAACCAGCTGGTGTGGGATGTATATTTTGTTGTCATAGGCAATTTTTCCAGTAGTCATTATAATATTAAATGCTCTGACGTTTTCCAACTCCTTCATTTTTGCTTCCCACTTTGTTTGGTCATCAAAAGTACCCTTGAAAGACCCCGGTTCGATGTTTGGAATTTTGTTCACGTCCATACCGGTGTCGTGCCAGTTGCATTTACTCATAGGTTGATAGTAACAGCCCATCCCTGGCTCCCAACGGTTCGTCGTCCGGCAAAATTCGTTGAATGTTTCCCAGAAAAAATTGTCACCGTCGGGATGCGGAAGGTACACCCTTTTTAAATGCATTGCCAGTCCTAACGCTACCCCTTCCATATGAATCCGGCTACCAAAGCCATATGGCCACCCACCAAACACTAAAAATTTTGCGGTACTGCAATTGTCTGGGTTTTGGCTCTTCCAGATAGCTTCGAGGGCAATTTCGGCACCATACAACGTTTCACCATGTTCCTTGTCGAAGTCCGTCATTAACCCGGGCCATAGTTTTAACTTCTCAATAAATTCATCAGAAAACGGCTTAGTGGCATCTTCAAATTTTGGGCACCTCTCGTCCTTTTCGGATCTGTTACTAATGGTTCTATTGTATGCATGGAATTCGAATGCGGCTGTAAAACCTACTTTTAGCACCTGTGTCCACAGGATAAGCCAGGCTAGGAGCATGGAAACTTCCCCTTTCCGAAATCAGACAACTCTTTCGCCCTCAATTGACTTCTTTGCAAGCGTTCTTAAATTGTTATTGCGCGAAGTTCGTGTCTACGTTTCATTATTTTCTCCTAGAAATGTTCGTTTTTTCTTCACACTTTTTTTTGTGCGTTTGAGGGAGATAAAAACCGTTAGTATTTACGTGTTGTTATCGTGTCCTCCTTGACCTTTTGAACTCAAGACATGAGAAGTATAATATCTAATGCTTGACATTCATGAAGTTTGGTAACACTAATAGGTAAGGGACGTTGTCATACTTATTTATTATGTATAATCAATAATCACAGTTCTACCGCTACGTATATATATATATTATACAACAAGCAACAGTCATACACAGGGAACAAACAAACAATATATGAACATGAGCACGCGTTACAACAAACTATTCAGGAAGTCGTCAACATCATCAGCTGCAGAATCATAAGCAGTGCTTTGAGCGCTAGTAGCAGCAACAGCAGTATTGAAAACTTGCGACTGCGCCGATTGGACACTCGTCATCAAATCAGCCACTACCGAGCTAGCAGACATACTAGCAGCAGCATTATCGGCCATGCTGGAATCGATCCTGTTTGCGTGTTGCTTTTCGTGATACGCGATATACGCTTCGGTCTCCAGCACAAACGCTGACAATACACGGCCATCTAATATCTTGCCATGCAGCGCAGCGGAGCAGCTTCTCGCCGCTTCCCACACTTCGAAGGACACGGCAATAGAGCCGATCAAACAGTCACATATCACAGCACTTCTCGATATTCGGTCGCCATGGGTAACTGCGGCGTTCAATGTAGAATTGACGAATTCTGACGTGAGTACCACCACAGAAGTGACATTCCCATACGCACAGCACTCCAAAAGCATATCCGTCTCCAAGTCACGCACGAGCTGAGCCGCCTTTTCAGGTGCATCCAGCGCCAGCAGCACCGACACGCGGCTCGCATCAAAGGCCTGCCGGATGTGAACCACGGGAAACTTCTCCGGCGCACTGTCGCGCGGCAGCACTAGACACAGGGCTTCTTCTTGCACATTACCGACAGCAGGTATCGGTGCCACTGGCTCTACTGTGTGTGTAACTGTAACAGAGGGGTGAGCGACAGAAGTCATAGTTTCATCCGCACGCGGCGCTTCGTATTTGCTCTTCTCAAAAGCAGCTTTAGTGACGCTGATAACATAGCCATCACCAATATCCAGGCCATGGAATTTAATACAAGCTGCCGGCACGGCATCCGCGTTGGCAAACGTGACGAGCGCATCTCCTTTCGGGCGGCCCTGTGAATCCGTGTACATCTTTGTCTTCTTTATTTTGCCATGTTTACTAAACAGGATTTCTGCACATTGTTACATCAACAAAGCATTGTTTGTGGGTCATGCGTGTGACGAAAGTGAGTGGACATGTTAGAGAATGGGTGTCCATTGCCAATTCGAACGAACAGAGCAACAGAGCAAGACAAAAGAGTCGAACCTATTTCTTCTACCGAAAAATCCTTGGGCAGTCCGGACACATATATACTTGTTGGCTCTGGAGCCGGACGCTGTGTAGATAGGGTTGACGACGACGATCCTATGTGCTGTGAACCAATGCCGTGACGTTCAACTGAATATTTATCGTCGAAGAGCGCGTTGGACATTGACGACACTGTGGCCGCCGATGAGGCCTCGGTCTCCAAAGCAAGGAGGAGACCTCGACTTGCGAGAAGGTCCTTTTTTGCAATATAATCTAAATTCTTCTGTAATGCCTTGTCTAATCTTTCCTGAAATGCCCCTGCATTAACCGAAACGTAGTTTGTGGTCCCTGGATTCCCTAGTTCCACTTGTTGAGGAACGGACGAGCTGGCAGAATTCGATATTGTGCTCCGAATATTTTCTAAAGCTTTTGCAAGATGCTCATTTACATGTACTGGCTGGCTGTCCATAGTTAAATGAGTAGCAACCGGCATCATCGCCGACTGTGGAAGTGCCGGTGCAGTGGGTAGCATATGCTCCGGTGCCACGTCGAACCGAGACCGCTTCCTCATATTGCTACAAAAATTAATTCAATGATCTCTCAGCTTTTCGCTTAAACACAGTCACTACATACTCTTCAGTGAGCTTTATCGTTTTAAGCGTGTGTTCTCTCTCTCTCTCCCTTTCTCTCTTTTTTCTTTCTCTCGCGTTCCGTTCTCCGTTCGGTTCGGTTCGCTGGGTTCGTGTGGCGCGCACCCCGCGCCCACACAAAACCAAAAACCACGCACACACAAAATACAAAAAATGGCTCTCTCGCAGCAAAATGGCTCTCTCGCAGCAAAATGGCTCTCTCGCAACATCGCAATTGAGTAGATTTTAAAGCTATTAGGGAGTAGCGATAATATCTGAAGCAGGTGTGTTCTCTTACTATTCCGTACAATATGGGGTTCAAGAAAGGAAAATCGGGAAAGGATAAGAAGAAAAAGAAAAGTAAGTCCAAAGGCAAGAAGGATGAGTGGAGCTTTGAAGGGGGACAAACAGTGGATCATTCTGCTGTATCTGGAAATGGGCTTGCAGATAGAGATAAAAGCCATGATCCCAAGCGTATGCGAAGGGAAACACAGGATAGAGATGAGCGCTTCAGACGTAGCAGAATGAAAATGAGCATGGATAAGCAAAACAAAGACTCGAGGATTAAGATGTCGACCAAAGTTTCGTTCACCGACGTACTATCGGAAGAAGAGAGTGAGAATGAAGTCGACGGTGAGCATCCTGCGAAGAAGAGCTTGCGGGCTCCAAGCTCTTTGAGTCACTTAGATCGACTGGATAGGTTTGTATCCAAGTCTCTAAAGAAGCGGCAGATAGATGAGACCATGAGAAGCAATGGTGATAGCAGTGCTGACAAAGATAACGGTGGAAACGTTACCCCACCTCACATCAGCGAGTCAAAGAATAGTAGTAATAGCATGCAGCTGGCCGCCAGCGTAGATGGCGATCATATAGACAGTGAAAGTGTAGATGGGGTCGTCAAGTCTATGGAGGGAGTCCTATTACCGGGACAGTTTATGGACAGTTTCTTTGCAACCAAGGAAAACACGGTGTACCTGGACGGGGATGCTATGTCTCGATCTACGTCACTATCTGCTGCAACAATGAAAAAGCTGCTGCCAGTGGGGAGCGTGGGCCAGTTATATGGCGAGCTCAACTTCAGCCCGGAAGCTGTGTGCCCCCCGGTGGCCTCCTTTCTCAAACTGCCCTCGCTCCACCGGATGTGGGAGCACATGCGGGCAGGTACGATAGCAGGCGAGAACAGCGACGAAGAGCAGCCAGAAAACAGTGCCGACATCGCTTTTAGCGACCTGGGAGCCAATTTGCTGCCCTACTTAAAAACGTTCGCTGATGCATTTTTGGAAGGACGGGACGAGGCCACCGACGATGAGTTTGTTGATTTGATGGCTGCTCATGCAATATCGCACATAGTGAGCGCCCGTAGTAAGGTGCTCAAGCACACACAGAAGTTGAAGACTGCAGGTGGCGAAAGTGCGATTGCGGCTGCACAGGGTGGTAGTTTTGGTGTTGCAAGTCCCTTGGAACGGCGCGCTGCGGAGAAGAAGAAGAGCAAACTGGACAAAAGAGCAGCTGCAGCCAGCAAGGCTGCACTGAAAAGTGCTGTTGACATGGAGGCGGCTGCAGCGGCTCGCAGTCTCGACGACCTGAGCGCAGGGGCCACGGGAGGGGAGGATCAATCTGTGATGCACGACCAGGGCTTCTGCCGGCCACGCGTGCTGATTCTATGTCCATTCCGCAGCCAGGCGAAGCAGCTGGTGGATGCAATGAATGATTTGTTGGGTCCCAATACCTCGGTCACTGGTATGGATAAATTTGAAGAGGAGTTCGGATACACTCTAGAAGAGGACGAAGATGACTCTATGCACGATGATAACCACAGCTATATTCGCGACGGTGGAGGCAAGCGGAAGAAGGCTGGCGATGATGCCAGTAGGCCCCGGAAGAACGGTTCCAAGGAAGAGACGCTACGTTCGTCAAAGAAGCCGCCCGACTGGCTGGCTACCTTCAAGGACAATACTGACGACGACTTCAAGATTGGGATTCAGATCAATCCGGGCAAAGGCAAGGGCACTGGTGCTGCGAAAGGGGTGCATATGCGCCTGTTTTCGGACTTCTACATTTCTGATATCGTTGTTGCCTCCCCGATTGGGCTGAGGCTTTCAATGGAAAAAAACGGCTCGGGAGACGATAAACGTAGCAATGACCGCGATTTCTTGTCGTCGGTTGAAATCGTGATTCTCCAGCAGGCAGATGTGATGTACATGCAGAACTGGGAGCACGTTGAATTTGTTCTACATAACTGCAACCAGTTGCCGAGCGAGAGTAGAGATACTGATTATTCCAGAGTTCGGCCGTACTTTTTGGATGGGTTGGGCGCAGTTCACCGCCAACTGATCGTCAATACTAACTTCAACGACCCTGAGATTCAGTCCACGTTCAGACAACACGCCAAGAGTTTAGCGGGTCGGATACGCCTGCGGAAGGACTGGCTGGATGGAGTTATTAACCAGGTGGCCAATACCAGCACCCAAGTCTTTCAGCGCATTTCGCGAATCAAGTCCTTTGGTGAGGTCGAAGATAAGCGTTTTACGTATTTTAAAGAGTCTATACTGGATCCGCTGCTGCGCAATATGCAAAGCCGCACTCTCATTGTCGCACCTTCGTATTTACATTATGTGCGCATCCGGAACTATCTTATGCAGCAAAAAGCGAACGCAGCGTACGTGTGCGAATACAGTCGAGAAAGTGAGATATCGCGCGGAAGGTCTAATTTCTTTCACGGTCACAACGACATTCTCTTATACTCCGGCCGCGCTCACTTCTTCCGGCGATTCTTCTTTCGCGGAGCACAGCATCTGATTTTCTACTCGTTGCCGCAGTACGCGCACTTTTACTCAGAAATGGTGAATATGTTGAGCGAGGCGGACGTCGATCATCACAAGCAGAGCGGCACTAGCGGTGGGGTGGCGAAGCTCACATGCCTCGTGCTGTTCACTCAGTATGACCGCATGGCACTGGAGAGAGTGGTCGGTGTGCAGCGGTGTGCTCACATGCTCTCAGCTGAAAACACCATGACCTTTATGTTTAAATAAAGCCGGGCTGCGCTGATGTAGGATAAAACTAGCGCACATTTGATAGAAGAGGGTTTATCATGAGACATCATACTAATAGGTGCATGTTGTATGTTGTCAGACAAAGACAACCACCATTCGCATTATAGTGATATCTCTCCATGCGCAAATAAGTCTGACATGCTATCACTATGTCTTTTACTATTTGATTATAATTATATACTTTACAAACAAACACAACTTCTAACTAATCAAAAGCCTATGCTGTACAAAGGCTACTATAACACTAACACAGTATATCACCACAGCGCTAATACTGTACTGATCCCTGCCCGGCGCTGAGCTTCTGTGTCTGCATTAGCAATGACTTCCCAATTGTGTACTTTCGCCGCCTTTACTGAACAAACAACTAGTTAGTGCAAATCGCATTACTGCTTCTCCGTTAAACTCACAACTGCTTGGCGTTATTGGTTTCCGCTGGCACTGTAAAGGTACACCCTTCTAATTCCGGAGTTACCATAATCTGACAGCACAAGCGCGACGTGTCTGTCAACCCCCATGCGAGATCGAGCATATCCTCCTCCTCTTCAACTGCAGGCTCCAACTTGTCAAAGTATTCTTGCGGTAACACCACATGACACGTGGAACACGCAAGCTCGCCTCCACATGCAGCCTCAATATCAATGTCGTTTTCAATAGCAATATCGACGACCTTTTCTCCGAGCTTAGCCTTCAAAGGAATAATGTTTCCAGTAGTTTCCTCCACGAAACTGATATTGACAGAGCAGTGGCGTACTGAAGTTTTCATGTCAACACGCCTTACTGCATTCGAAAACCGAGGAATTATCCGGTACGATTTGGAAAGAGTGCGAGCAAGCATAATTCACACTAGAACGGACGCAATACCAGAGAGAGAGCGAGAGATGAAGCGCCACAAACCAAACAGAAGACTTGTACAGCTGTGTATATAAACAAATTTGGTGTCGCTCTCTCTTCTTGTGTATTCTTGTGATTCGATTGGATTGTGCATCCCATCGCATCCATCGTCCCGACGAATATGTGCTGTTTTTTGTGTGGTGTAGTGTGCTCTCCGCCGCCCTCTCTCTCTTTACTCTTTACAGATCTAAAATTTACTTAGCCAGGCTACTTCCTACCGAACGACGATGAAGTAAAAAGGGTACTAGCTGGTGAGACATACCAAGATGAAGTGCAAAGCTTATTCTGCGTCGGCAGATAGCTACACATTGGGAGAAAGGTTTGCGAGTCTGATCCTTGTAGCCCACTGCAAGGCGGTTGTTAGCGCGCTGCGCAACAATATATATATATGGGGCACCAACATACTATATCAAGGTACATTTTAGAACTGCTACTTCAGTCATATATAGTGCGAATCAAGAGCTACAGCATCATTCACACGGTAAGTCAATAATTAAATATCATATCTACATATAAGTCCTACACTATATTCAATCACCAGCACAAAAAATACATATATATATATATATTAAATTCAACCGTTCGTAAACTAAACAACGTAGAGTTCTAAAATTGCTTCCCTGAAATAATACTACTATATTATTATATATAGTATGTATACATACTATAACTATGTAGCGCAAACATGAGTATCTGTGATAATTTAGGTGTGGCTGCATGGTGAAAATAGCTATTTTCGTCTCACAGAGTTGTTTCGAAATTGATTTTTAGTACTTGCATCCTTCCTGGACATGCGCAGCGCCCAAGAGGCATTTCCCGCAGCAGCATCTCCGCCGCCGCTACCGGCCACGAGCTCGTCGCTGGATACCAACACATTATTACTAGTGTTGCTGTTTCGAGCTGGCACTGGTTCGACGTTATATCCACCCTGGCCCACGGGTACCGATGCTTGCAAAGTGGCATCGGCAGATCGCCTCGCTCCCCCACCACGCGCCCATTGCGACAGCTGCTCTTTCAACTCCGATATCTCGATCATCTTCTCCATTCGCTCCTCACATTCTCTTCGAACAGTTTCTTTTAGTCCGTCAATGTCTTCCTCTTTGTCTGCTAGCTGCTTGTTTGCTAGGGCAAGCGCGTCCCGTAGCTGAGCTGTGGCAGTAGGTGATGGCTGGTCCTTTAACTTGCGAGATAGAATGTCAATGTCTTTCTCTAACTTGGCTACCTGAGCTTTCAATGCCACGTTTTCCGATTTTATCCCATCAGCTCGCTCTAGTGCATCATCCCTGTCATTTCTTAACTCATCAATGGCGGTGTTCGCTAGCGCTATATCTCGCTCCGCTTTCTCTGCACGTGTAGTCGCATCTTTTGCGCCCGCTTCCAGCTGTTCAGCCAGCTTCTTGTTGGCCAAATTCTCCGCAACTAACGCCAGATATTTCATCTCAGCTTCTTTCACCTTCTGTAACGATTCCCCTGATTTGTCTTTATGCTTCTCCAAGGCCGCATTTGCGACGATGAGCTCCTTCTGAGTCGCTTCCAACTGGCTATTCACATCTTGCATCTCCGCGGCGTGCTCGCTTTCAATGGTCTGCAATTTATCCCCAATAGAAACCAAGCGTCTTTGCACCTCAGCCTTATCCAGATTGCTGGACCCAATTTCCTGACGTAACATTTGTTCCCGAGCAAGAATTGAATTTAAATCGCTCTGAAGCTTATCGTTGAGACTCATGTAACGCTCTTGTTTTTCAATACTGGCACTAATTTTCTCTTGTAGACGCGCAATATCATTCTTTTGAGCACTATTTTCTGTCTCAAGGCTCTGAAGTCTACCAGAACTATTACCAAGAGACGACTGAAGTTCCGTTAAATCAGCACGTAAGGCCGCTGTGACACTCTGTTCAGCCTTTAAATCCCGTTCAAGCAGACTTTTACATTCTGCGACAAGTCGATTCTCTGTTGACCAACGATTTTCTACCTCGATCAATTTTGACGCTGATGTCTCTAATTCGGCTCGAAGGTTTGAATTGGTCTCAACCAAAGCCTTAGTCTGCACTTCATTGGCCTCTATCTGCTGCCGTAGCTCGTTGTTTGTCTCAAAAAGAACCATACTCTTGCTTTTCTTCTTAGCCAAGAGTTCCTTCAGTTTGTCGATTTCTTCTATGTAGCATTTCTCCCTTTTATTCCATTCCGAAGACTTATTACAAGCATCCATATACTTATCAGCTTGCTTTTGCTCATTTTGTTTCAATTCGTTTATGGTAGCCGTTAGCGTTTGCTCCTGAACTTTGCTGGTTTCGCGAAATTCCTCAAGAAGTGTTTTGTTGGCTTGGCTTTCATCTCTAAACACATGCGCTTCCCGTTGGAACTTGATACACGCGCCGGAGAGCTGCTTCAAATTACGTAGTACTTCTTGCTGTATATTAGCATGTCCCTTACTTAATTCACGTCTCACTTCTTCGAGAGCAGCCCGTTCCAGCGACAGGTGGCGATTGATGACACCATATTTTTGTGCAAATTTGGCCACTTGAACTTTAGTCTGCTGTAACTCCCGCGACATGTTATCTTGAAGCTCTTGTGCAGTGCTGCTGGAGCCCCCAGCATTGCTGTTCTTATACATAGCCAGTTCACTTTCCAGGATCTTGTTTTCACTTTGAAACATTTCGACTCTTTTCTGTAGCCGTTGCAGTTCATGTAGCTCGATATCATCATCTAGACCAATGTTTCTGCTGGCCCGCTGAGCCATAATCAACTCAGTCAGTTTCAATAAGGTTCCCAATCGCTGCAAAAGCACACGTATCTATAACCATATATATATTTGTCATTGAAACTAGCCAACGACCAT